>MPLU02123722.1_pt1 | contig 76801 bp, 60 predicted proteins | sample 1617381 | NCBI WGS metagenome assembly MPLU02 (sample SAMN05944801, study PRJNA350692) | marine metagenome | biome: marine; feature: ODZ; material: water; isolation source: 90 m water sample filtered on 0.2 um supor filter | place: Pacific Ocean | collected 2012-04-08 | depth 90m m
ATCAGGCGTTAACCAACCTCAAGTCAATAAAAAGACACCAAGAAAGAGGAAATAAACGGCTTAAAAATCTATGAACGACAGGTGCTTGCTGTCGCTTCAAAGAACACTGTTTCACCAAGAACTCATAGTGCAATCATCAAAACTCGTTACACTGAAACTACTTCGACGTTGTCGATACGGTGCTTTATAGTCCCTGGCTGTCTACGAACAATCACTTTATGCTCCAAAAACACCTTCTCGTGTGGCTAGTCATTTCCTCCTTGCTAGCTCTTTTCTGGCCCCAGCTCACCTGGCTAGGGAGTGCCCAATGGGATCCTTTCCTGGTACTGGCCCGCAAGGAGCCACTCTGGGGACTCATTATTCTGACCATGCTAAGCATCGGTTGGATGCTTCCCAGGTCAGAAGTGAACCAGGTGTTAAGTCGCTGGCCGACAGTCCTTGGCGGAGTCACCCTGCAATACCTGAGTATGCCGCTGCTCGCTTACCTGTGCATCCTGGCCACTGGCGTGGAAGGGTCCCTGATGATCGGTATTGTGATCGTCGGCTGCGTTCCCGGTGCGATGGCATCAAACGTATTAACCTTGAATGCCAAGGGAAATCCAAGTTACTCGGTGAGCCTAACAACCACGGCCACCCTGCTTTCACCGTTAGCAGTACCGCTCGCCTTGCGATGTCTCGCCTGGTTACTGGGAGATCCCGCGGAGAGTGAAGCATTGGAAAAACTTGCTGATCCTGACACTTACTGGAAATCTGCCGAATCATTACTGTACCGAGTGGTTTGCCCAGTGATCGTGGGTCATTGCCTGGGACGTGTATTCCATCGCTGGGAACAGGAAGCTCGAAAAATATTTCCCGAGATTGCCAACAGTGCCATCTTGTTAATCATCGCAGCCGTGGTTGCCAAGAATCGGATGAACCTCGATCACTTGCCAATCATTGTTTTTTGCCTGTTGTTGGTACTTAACCTGGGTGGTTATCTATCCGGGTATTTCGGGGGTCAGTTAATGCGTTTACCTGAGCCCATGAAACGCGCGCTAACACTGGAAGTCGGGATGCAGAATGCAGGCCTGGGAACGGTACTGGCGGCGGATCTTTTTGGTGCGGAAGCGGCCATTGCGCCAGCCTGCTACACGTTTGGATGCATGTTGACCGGTACCGTCCTGGCTCGCTACTGGTCTTCCCGCGAGCTGAAAGACCCGGCTGGCAACGGGACTGCACCCACCGATGATTCCTCGCGGAAATCAGTGGAAGATCAATGATCCATCAGGACCACGGCTGGATCCTGCTGAACTGCCAGCAGAGTCGGGAGGTAACTTGCCATGGCCGTGAGCAAGGGTGCTCCCAGGACGGTTGCCACGAGTATCTCCATGGCTGGTTGAAAATGTTGCTGGGAAACCTCGAAGACGGATGACTGCGCCAGTTGGGTGGCGAGCCAGGTACCCAATCCACAGCCGATCAAACCTCCCAGGATACCAACCAGGACTGCTTTTCCCAGGAACAGCATCACGATGCTTGACGTGGTTTTTCCAATAGCTCGAAACAGGCCGATCTCGGTCCGCCTCTCGCGAACATTGGACCAGGCCAACAATCCCAGCCAGATCACACAGACCAGGACGATGAGCGGGATGACATAATTGGTAACCACTTCGAGTACGTTGAGTACCGAAGCTTTACCAGCCTCTTCCTCGTCGAACACTTTCTGTCGCGTACTCTTGTAGTCATCCATTTGCTGGGCATTGTACTTGGTCACCAGTTTTCGCTGATCCTCCCGGGCAATCGCCTGGGTTCTCAATTCGATGACCTGCGTATCGGGCAGCACGGTCTCCAGTTGAGCAGTGATCTCTTCGATACGATCAACCGTCTTGCACTTACATCCAAGGGCCACGATTTCACTGATCAGGGCAGGTTTTTCGAGAACTCGCTGGGCATCTTTTAAATGCATGGCGATGGCAATATCCTCGCTGGACGTGCCATGAGGCGGCAGAACGCGAGCGACCTCAAATGTCTCTCCGAGTACCGTGATCTTGTCTCCTACCTGGTACGTCTCCTCACCCTTGCGAGCCGCAACATGTCCCAGGTAGACCGTCCCAGGCTTGATTTGAAATCCCATCGGCGATTTTTGTTCGATGTGTGACTGCGTTGACTCCGGTGCAAAACCGACCAGCAATCGTGATTGCCCGTCTACCTCAACCATTTGCTTCAACGTGGCGACCAGGTGAACAATCTTGGTGATCTCCGGTGAGCTGGCGAGTTTCTCTACATAACTTTCTGGCATATCAAAGGAGACGAACTTGGCAAACAGTTGCGTGAGATCCGTGTTCTTATGGATAATCCGCAGGTTAAAACCCAGGTCTCGCATAATTCTCTTGGTGCGCTTATCCAGGTCCACCAGGTCCTGCTTGGCTTTCTTCTCCATCTCACCGAGGGTTTCGGCCGTCTCGTCCTGCATGGTACTTAGTCGTTGCTGCGAATCTCGCTGGTAACCACGCAGTATGGTGGGCCCGGCCACGAACAGGGTAGCGGCGGTCAACACGGCTACCAGGCTAAACATGAAGTTCAGCTTACGATGAAGAATTTCTGCCTTGAGTAAACGAAAGATACTCATCCTGGATATCCTGTTTCATGAATGTTAATCGTGAATTCATACCACCAGCACATCATCGTAGCAGAACCGATCATGCCAAGCCAACGGCCTGTTTTCTTACACCTCAGTGGCTACAGAGGTTCGTGGTTCAAAAAGACTGAACGTTCGAATCCAGCCATAGAAAATCAAGAGCATGATCAATGCAAAGGCCGGGTGAAAAGCCATCGCTGCGGGACACCAGGATGCTTGCTGGCACCATTTGATCAACAGGCCCAGCAGTGGTGAGAACAGCATCGGGGCGGCAATACAGAGGCTGATCGTGGCCAGGTAACGAGGATGTTCCGACCGGGGAGCTAACTCCAACGTGTAATTCTGGAACGCCTTGATCAAAACCGGGGTCAATCCAACCATCAGGAATACCAGCCAGAACCAACCTGCCCCGGTCGCAGGAGACAGCGAAAAGACCATCGTTAACAGGGGTGCCAACACGATTGGCAACAACACAACTCGTAACACTGCTCGATAACCACGTCGGTCAGCCAGCGGCCCGACCAGTAAGCTGAATAACGCCGTCCCACCATTCTGGACCATGACCCAGTAAACCAGGTGCCTGAGATCCAGTTTCATGATGCCCCGGCCAACATTTTGGTAGTGAGGAAATAACATCATTGAGCATCCAAACAGAAAAGCGACTGTTGCCAGTCCACGGAAATGATCGTCCTCGCGCAAGGTGCGACCAATATCATGCAACAAGGCCCTAAGGCCCCGACGTTCCCGGGGAAAACTGTCAGACGATTCCCGCAAGCACAGCAGGAACAATGTCGCCAAGCCAAAGAAACCAGCAGAGGCGGCAAAGATCCATTCGAATTGGGCACGATCTGCCTCTAACCATCGAGGTAACAACCAGCCGGCCAACAACAGGGCCACTAACCCTCCCAGTACGTTTGCTCCCATCAGCAATTTTCCGCGCATACGAACGCGCACCAACTTGCCCTGCAAGGTATTGATCGCCAGGTGATTGAGCCCGGTACAACTAAAGAACAACGCATAGAGTACGAGAAAGGCAACTGGTACCCAGATCGCATTGCCACCTGTCTGCCCCCAGATTCCCGACAAGATGAAGAAAATCACGGACATGGCCGCCGTACATCCCAGGGCGAACCATTTCTTCTGACGCAACGATCTAACGCGCGAAGCGAATAACATCGGGGGGATACTCTGGCCACACCGATTGATCAGGGGAAGCCAGCTGCGCAACACCGCTCCTCCCCCCATCAAGTCCAGGACCGCCGGCATCACGATACTTTCGGTCTTGAAAATCCAACCGCAACGTACCGTGACCTGGTAGAACATCAGGGAAAGAAAATTGCGACGTCGGTAGGGAGCAACGGCATCCGGAGATTCGTTCGTGATTGGCGAGTCAGTTGATTCGGCTTTGGGCGAGCTTGGTGAGATACCCGAATCCGGATCCGACGCGGCGGATTCGATGGAAGGCATGACGGCCAGTATAACCGGTAACCGGTGGGACGACGAGACTGATCAGTGAAAGGGTTTCCCGCTAGTCGGTTGCTTTCTTACGCATCGCCTCCAGGGCCTGCTGTCGCTCAGTAGCGTCCAGTCGCTGGTCCTGGTTTAAATCAAATCTTTTCAGAATTTCTGCCTGGTCCAGTCGCGCTTGTCGACTTACATCAGGTGCCCTGGCCGAATCTCGATCACGTCTGCCAACCGTCGCTCGTACCTGTCTCATCTCGTCACCATCGATACGACCATTTCGATTCTTGTCGAACCGTTGCAACAACTCGCCCCGACTCATGCGTGAATTACTGGTTCGCTCTTGCCCCCGATTGGAACTATTCTCTCGCGAACGCGACCTGGACTGCCTCATCCTGGCCAACTCGGGATCATCCAGTTTCCCGTTGCGATTCACATCAAAGCGTTTTAACAGTTCACTACGTTCATCAGCCGTAGAACGACTTCGATTGCCAGCACCCCGGGTCGACCGACTCCGGTTGGCTGTACCAGACGGCGGGTTACCACTGTTGCGGGATGCACTGTTGCGGGATCGGGCAGATCCACCCTGCCTGGCCGCCGGTTGCCTATCCTGTGGCGCTGCATTCTCTGAAACGGCGCGACGCGCGGTCTGACGCTCCTGCTCATTCAGGCGACCATCGCCATCCCGGTCAAACCGTTCTACCAATCGCTGGTAAAATGCAGACCGCGTTTCGGAGCCTGGTTGCCGACGAGTATTATTCTCGTCGGCAGTCACCCAACTGGCTCCCCAGCAGATTAACCCGCTGGTCACGACTATGATTCCATATCGCATGACACCTATCTCCTCGTCTAAACGGCCTATTCCTCTCACTGGTTTAAACCAGTCGCAGCCAACCGGGTTCCGCTGATTCAGTCGCCTTCCTGCAAAAATCCTGTATTTCATGGACCGCGATTGATATTTCCCGGCTCGCTGGCAGAGGGGACTCCCCTGACCTCTTCATGTTTTATTTATTTCACTCGGTTTGCTTAGCGCTGTCTGCCAACAGGTGTAATAATTCTGCTGCCTCATCACTGGGGCAATCTGCCTGGTCAATCGCTCCGGATACGGCAATGCGAGATACACCCGTTTTCAAGACCGCGGGCAGTTGCTGCCGATGGATCCCACCAATCGCAAACGCTGGCAAGCTAATTGCCTGGCTCACCTCTGCCAGGAAGTCAAGTCCGGGATAGCTTGTGAATTCCTTGGTAGCTGTTGGAAACGTTGGACCGCAACCCAGGTAATCCGCACCGTCCAGCACGGCCTGCCGGGCCTGTTCCATCGTGTGCGTGGAAACACCGATCAGACGCTGCGGCCCCACGATGGCGCGGACATCGGAAACTTGCAATTCATCCTGTCCCACGTGAACACCATCTGCCGATGCCAGGACAGCTAAATCGGGACGATCATTCATGATCATCAAAGCAGGACGATCCTGACTGCGATTGCCTGCATCAATCGTCTCTCGCATGATGCGAGCTCGCTGCAACAACTGTCGATCATCCAATGTCTTGTCTCGCAACTGGAACAGCTGCACTCCTGCCTGCAACAAGCTGGTCATCCGTTCCTGCAATGCAACCTCACTCGCTTGTCCATCCAACAAGACGTAGAGCTGGATGCCGTGTAATCGGTTCACGCTACTGACGGTAATGCCCAGCGACCGTTGCAAGACATAGACCCGGTAACGCATCGATTCGAAACCTGTAGCCAACTCCACTGAAAGCGGTTTACTGTATTCTTCGAGACATCGCAGCGCCTGCTGAACCCTGGCTGCACTGGCGGTGGCCACATGCCAGGCATCTTTCCGATGCTGCTCTGCTGGCTCCGTGATCGTCGCTCCAACATCACCCAACGTATCGCGGGCAGTTAGGCGAATCTCCACGGGCACCAGGCTTAGCGACTGGGTTAATTCATGGCGCAACTGCTTACACAGAGATGCCAAATACTTGTCATTGAGGGCAAAGCGGGAAAAATCTTCTACGACTCGCAATCCTTCTGCAGCCCGATTCCCATTGGCATCCAGGATCCGGAGTAAGGCAATATCCCCCTGGGGCGATCGACTCGTTTGTTGCAAGTCAGGCAGACTGCCAGGGGAAGGTAACTGCGTCATCTTAAACCCATCCGAACTAAAAATGCCCACTCCCGGCATGGGAATTGCACTTTCATAGAGTCATTTAGTGAACGAAGTCCCTATTTTATCACAGTTTTCCGTCGTTGCCGATGGAACCCTGGGCAGCGACCATCCGTAGGTAACTGCCAATCTGACAACGGATCATACGGTGAAACCTGGAAAGGAACTTACTTACAAATTGTAACAATCTGCACCAAAATAGATCGCCAAATCGAGGCCGTTTTACCTAACTCCATTGAGCATCAATACTTGCCTTGAACGATCCAGATATGCGGGTTAGAATTCCTTGGCCTCTAGGTACTGCTTCTCCTGATTAGAAGGTATGAGGTTTACTGGAGGCGCTCGAGGAGTAGCTGCGAATGCAACGTGCAACATGGATTACCTGCTGTTGGCCCGGACTACCGCAACTTTGGTTGCGGGGTCAGTGGCGTGGCCTGGTAACTGCACTTGCTTTTGCGGTTTTGGTCAACCTGGGATTAGCTGCGACGTTTATTTGGCCCCAGTGGTGGCCGGCCGGTTGGTGCCAGGTACTGTGGGGTGGGCTGGGTCTGACCTGGTGCATCACGGCAATTCAATCTTGCCGTTTTGTTGCAGGCTGGAAAAATTCCACGACCATCAGTACCGATCGCGACTGGACACGACAAAACGAAGATGATTACTTTAGCAGGGCACAGGCCCATTACCTGAAGCAAAACTGGTTTGAAGCGGAGCAATGTTTATCGAGTGCAGTTTCAGTGAATGCTCATGACATCGATGCATTCCTGATGTTGATCAGCCTGTTTCGACATACGGGTAGACACCAAGAAGCGAAAGAGGTTTTACAACACGTCAATACACTGGAAACAAACGGCAAGTGGAATTGGGAATTAAAGCGAGAGCAGGAGTTACTGGATTCTTTTGAATCCCTGGTGGAGGAAGAGAGTGCCATACCGGCAAACCCGTCGGTGGATCCTCTTCAACCTTTACCGCGAGCTGCCTAGCACGCTGCGACACCTGGATTCAATACAATGAAATTCCTGGCGTTTGATCGCCGGGACGTTTAACGGAAATTTACAACGCAGAGAGGTTCCCCATGTACGAGCGATTTACTGATCGAGCCCGCAAGGTTATGCAACTGGCAAATCAGGAAGCTCAGCGATTCAACCATGAATATATCGGTACCGAGCACATCCTGCTCGGACTGGTTAAAGAGGGCAGTGGCGTCGCCGCCAACGTGCTGAAAAATCTTGACGTCGACTTACGCAAGATTCGCCTGGAGGTTGAAAAACTTGTTCAAAGCGGTCCAGAAATGGTCACGATGGGCAAGTTACCCCAGACGCCACGTGCAAAAAAAGTCATCGAGTATTCCATGGAAGAAGCTCGCAACCTCAATCACAACTACGTGGGTACCGAGCATATCCTGCTAGGCTTGCTGCGAGAACAAGAAGGGGTGGCTGCCCAGGTCTTGATGAACCTGGGACTCAAGCTGGACGAGGTACGAGAAGAGGTACTCAACCTGCTCGGTCATGGACTCGAAGAGGGTGAAGGAGGCGAACGGCCTGAACGTGAAGGAAGCAGCTCCGAGGCTCCCTCGGGCAAGAGTGGCAAAAGTAAAACACCGGCCCTGGATAGTTTTGGACGTGATCTTACTGAATTAGCAAAGCAGAAAAAACTGGACCCCGTGATTGGCCGTCAACGAGAAATTGAGCGTGCCATCCAGGTCCTCTGTCGCCGCACCAAGAACAATCCTGTGTTACTTGGTGAAGCGGGTGTGGGCAAGACCGCCATCGTGGAAGGATTTGCTCAACGCGTGGTCAGCGGCAACGTACCTGAAATTCTTTGTGACAAGCGCATCGTGGTACTGGACCTGGCCATGATGGTAGCCGGCACCAAGTACCGTGGTCAGTTCGAAGAACGCATCAAGGCCGTCATGAACGAGGTCCGGCGAGCCAAGAATACGATCCTGTTTATTGATGAACTTCACACCCTCGTCGGAGCGGGCGGAGCAGAAGGTGCTATCGATGCCGCCAACGTGCTCAAACCGGCACTCTCTCGGGGAGAGATCCAGTGTATTGGGGCGACCACGTTTGACGAGTACCGCAAGTACATCGAAAAAGACAATGCCCTGGCACGTCGTTTCCAGGAAATCGTGGTCGATCCAACCAACAAGGAAGAAACGATCGAGATCCTCAAGGGCCTGAGAGAACGATACGAGGAACATCATCGAGTCCAGATCACGGATGACGCCGTGGAAGCAGCGGTGGAAATGTCCGAACGCTATATCACGGCACGCTGTCTTCCCGATAAAGCCATTGATGTCATCGATGAATCCGGAGCGCGAGTCCGACTGCGGTCCATGACCCGTCCACCGGATCTAAAAGAAATCGACGACGAAGTCACCCAGCTGAACAAGGAAAAGGAAGAAGCAGTCGCTAACCAGGATTTCGAGAAAGCTGCCGCCCTGAGAGACAGTGCCGACAAGCTGCGTAAGAAAATGGAATCCATCACGCAGGAATGGCGGGAAAAATCTCGAGAAACCGATGGAGTTGTCGACGAGGAAGTAATCGCCGAAGTCGTCTCCAAGATGACAGGGATCCCACTTACCAGGCTCAGCACCGAGGACAGCCTGAGACTGATGCAAATGGAGGAGACGCTGCACAAGCGTGTCGTGAGTCAGGAAGCGGCCGTCCAGGCCATTGCCAAGGCAGTTCGTCGCAGTCGCAGTGGCTTGAAGGATCCACGCCGACCCACCGGTTGTTTCATCTTTGCCGGCCCCACCGGTGTTGGAAAAACACTGTTGGCCAAAGCACTCGCCGAGTTCATGTTCGGAGATTCCGATGCATTGATCCACCTGGACATGAGCGAGTACATGGAAAAGCATAACGTGAGTCGCCTGATTGGTGCCCCTCCTGGCTACGTGGGATATGAAGAAGGTGGCCAACTCACAGAAAAAATCCGGCGACGGCCCTACGCCGTTGTCTTACTCGATGAAATCGAAAAGGCACACCCGGATGTGTTCAACATGCTACTGCAGGTCATGGAAGAGGGTCGCCTGACAGACAGCTTCGGACGAAACGTCGATTTCCGTAACTGCATCCTGATCATGACCACCAATGCCGGGGCAGAAGCAATCAAGAACGAATCGGCTTTTGGATTCCAGACACCGGAAGATGATGCCTCCTATGAAAGCATGAAAGAACGTGTCAACGATAGTATTGAACGCGTCTTTCGACCTGAATTCCTCAACCGACTCGATGACACGATTATCTTCCGCCATCTCACCGTGGCAGATCTAAAGCTTGTCATCGACCTGGAACTGGAAAAGGTTCGCAAGCGACTCTTGGAACGTGGTTTCAAGCTCGAATTGACCGACGACACCAAGGATTACCTCATCAAGCGTGGTTCCAACACCGATTACGGTGCCCGACCCCTGCGACGCGCAATCGAAAATCGTGTAGAAGATCCCCTCTCGGAAGAACTGCTGCGAGGGGCCTTTACCGACAGTGACACGATCGTCGTGGACGCCGTGTGGGACAAGGATCACGAAAAAATCATCCGGCTCACCTTCCAGGGTGTCGTTCGTGATGAGCCCGCCGTCGAGGCCGTTGCCGCCAAGGCGGATAAGGCTGATGAAAAAGATTCCGAAGACGAGTAAGAACCAATCGTCTCGATTCAATCGTAAGATTTATCAAACGAGCCCTGCGGGGCTCGTTTTTTATTGCGGTCGTGGGCAGCCAGGCCAGAGCCTCGGATCGGCCTGTCCCGCCACCAAGACACCTTTCTGGTTCCAGTCCATGTATGCATGGACCTCGGCAGCACAGTATCTCAGGGTCAGTCCACAGCGACGCCTGTCTGACTGGTTTGCATTGCTACCATGCAGCAACAAGTCGTTGTGAATCGACATCTGGCCGGCACTCAAAACATTGTCAAAAGGTGCACCGTAATCGAGCGCATTCTCGACCGTCTGATTCAAAACATTGTTTTCACTGGCCGCACTCTCTCGCCACTCCAAATGCCCGTGAAGGTGGGACCGCGGTATAAAACGCATGCAGGCGTTCTCGACATCTGCATCATCAATCGCCAGCCAGACAGTGGCCGTCCGAGACGGAGTCAAGGGCCAGTAACTGGCATCCTGATGCCATGAAACCGCCTTCCCATCATGGGGCATCTTGCAGAAAAAATGACTACCCCAGGCCACCACGTTCTCACCCAGTAAATCCTGCACGTAACCGACGATCCGGGGATGCTGGAGTAAATCGTAAACACGACGGTACGTGGCATGAGCCGTACTGATCGAATAGCTATCTCCCCCCTCCTGCATTACCTGCTGGAGTAAGGCATCGAAATAAGCACGCAGGTCACACGCTTCTGCTTCATCAAAGATATCCAGGGCCGTCAAATAACCTTCTTGATTGTAGGTTTCTACCTGCTGTCTCGTCAGGGTTTTCGCCGACTCCGGATCTCCAGGAAAGAAACCTAACTCGCGCTCGATCTCTTCGATCGAATTGTAGGCAGGAATAATATCGAATTCAGCCATCCATGAGTCCTCGGAAAAATCTCGGGTCCACGTACTAATATAACGAACAACGCACCCGGATAAACGCCTGGATATCGGTAACCAGCCAGTTCTCCAGTCGTGCCCACCCACTCCTGCACAGGCTGCTAGCTATGTTGCCTGGGAAGCTATTCGCAGGGCCTGTGACAGGGTCCCCCTAAAAACCGGCATAACCGGCAAAGTTCGTTCAAGTCAACTATTTTAAAACGCCGAAACTGACGGTGACCGGTCTCCGGGTGTGCGCACACGGCGCCCCGGGAGATATGACACTGACTTCATGTCCAGGATTCAACACTGCCATGGCTACGGGATCACTAACTACCCCGAAAACTTCTCGAACTTCGGCAACCAGCCTGTTGGTCGACTGGATCACCGGTTGTGGCGAGTCGTGCATTGCCATGTTCCAGTCCGTGGGCGAACTGACGTTATTTGCCACAGCCACGATAGCTGCACTCTTTCGAGGTTTACCCAGTCGTAAAACGTTGCTTCCCAACTTCTACCAGGTGGGTGTATTAAGCTTACCGGTCGTTGCAATTACAGGAACGTTTATCGGCATGGTGTTGGCTGTTCAAAGTCATTTTCAATTTGCCCAGGTCGGCCTGGAGAGCCGCCTGGGCGCCGTGATTAACATGTCACTGGTACGGGAACTGGGCCCTGTCCTGGCAGCTATCATGCTCGCTGGACGAGTCGGCAGTGCCATGGCGGCTGAACTGGGTACGATGCGAGTCACGGAACAGATTGATGCATTGGCCAGCATGGGCGCTGATCCCATCCGGTACCTGGTCGTTCCACGATTCCTGGCCTGCCTGATCCTGATTCCAACTCTCGTTGTCATGGCTGACTTCATGGGGGTAGTCGGGGGATATTTCTACAGCGTCATGATCGTGGGAATCGACAAGTACCAGTACATGTATCATTCGCGCGCCTTCGTGGGTGGATTTGACCTGTTCATCGGTATCGTCAAGAGTTTCTTTTTTGGTTCCGCCATTGCCCTGGTCAGCTGTTTTCGGGGGTTTCATTCAGAACCTGGAGCGGAAGGCGTGGGGCGTGCCGCGACGGCTGCCTTTGTCTATTCTTTCGTACTGATCCTGGCCCTGGATCTGTTTGTAGGTATTCTCCTGGACACAATTTATCTCCTCTGGGTTCCGGGAGGCAGCAAGTTATTCTGACATGAACCTAGAAACACATTCCCATACCGACATACCCACTTCGGAGTCCCTGATCCTTTCTGTCCAGGACCTGGATATTTCCTTTGGTTCCCACCAGGTACTGACCGGAATCAATCTTCAGGTACCACGTGGACAGACGCTCGCGATCATTGGTGAAAGCGGATGTGGAAAAACGGTGCTGTTGAAAACACTAATTCAACTCATCAAACCAACCTCAGGCCGTGTCCTGTTTGATGGACAAGATCTTTCACAACTGGACATCCACGAGTTATCTCGCCAGCGAACACGTTTCGGTTTTATCTTCCAGCAAGCCGCTTTATTTGACAGTATGACGATTGGTCAGAACGTATCATTTCCATTGCTTCAACATACGCAATTGTCCGAGGAAGAGGTTCTCCAGCGTGTATTGACTCAACTGGCAGATGTCGGGCTTCCCGATTCCGTCCTGGACAAGAAGCCTGCAGAACTATCCGGTGGCATGCGCAAGCGAGTGGGTGTGGCACGGGCCCTGATGTTAAATCCCGAACTGGTCCTGTACGACGAGCCGACGACCGGGCTGGACCCAATTGTCAGTGACGTTATTAATGAACTCATTCTACGCTCACGCCGGCGCTACTGTGTGACCAGCATTGTGGTCACTCATGACATGCGAACTGCTCGCAAGGTAGCTGACCGAGTCGTGATGCTGTATCCCACAAGCCGCCTGGAGGCGGGCGAATCTCAGATCATTTTTGACGGCCCGCCCAGCGAGCTGGATCGGACGGAAGACAGTCGAGTCGTGCAATTCGTGCGCGGTGAAGCAGGTGAACGTCTGATGGAGATGCGGTCAGAAGCTTCAATGGCTGATTACTAGGAGTTGCTTCGGCAGAAAAACCATGGATGAACGCGTATTAAAATTTCGAGTGGGAGTTGTGGTTCTGACGGCCACTATCGTCACTGCCATCCTGATCGTGATGTTTGGAGCCGTACCCGATTTTACGGGTACCTACTATCAGTTAAACATTGAATTCCCGGCGGCTCCTGGAGTGGGAAGGAATTCGCCGGTACTCAAGAGCGGGGTACCCATCGGACGCGTCACGGCTGTCGATCTCCAGGACGATGGCGGCGTACTGTTAAAACTACGCATCCAATCGGATTACAAGCTGCAGCAGAGCGAGATCTGCCGTATTCGCATTGGTTCGATGGTCACCGGGGATGCGGTCCTGGAATTTGTGGCCAGTAATCGCGGCCAGTTACTGGCCAACTTCGACATGGACAAGAATGGTCAACTCGACAAGACAGAGGTGAGCAAGGCCCAGCAACTGTTGCAGGATGGGGATTACTTGAGAACCGGGACCGTGGCAGAGGATCCGTTACAGATCATTATCAACATGCAACAGAAAATGGGATCGACGTTTGAATCGATCGAAAACGCCGGTACGGGCATCAAGAAGGCCGCTGATGACTTTGCCTTGTTGATGGACAACCTGAACCAGTTCCTGGGCAGTAACAACGGTCAATTGCAGAGCATTCTCAAGAAAACCGATGTGGCGCTAGATAATTTTGGAGCTGCGATGGCCATGGTTAATGATCTGGCAGGGGATCCCCAGTTCCAGGCCAGCCTCCAGCAGGCCTTGAAGGATCTTCCCTCGCTTTTCGAACAGACCAAGCTCACTGTCGCGGATGCTCGCAAGACGATGCGCAGCTTTGAAATCATGAGCCAGTCTGCGACCACCAATCTGGACAACCTACAGCACCTGACCGGTCCCCTGAAGCAGCATGGTGCTGGCCTGGCACAGAATCTTGTACACAGCATCGACAGCCTGGACCAGGTCTTCAGCCAGCTGTCCATTTTCAGTAAATCGCTAAACAGCTCGAATGGATCACTTGGTAAGCTGGTTCATGATCCCGCGTTATTCCAGCGATTGAGCAATGCTGCCCACAACATCGAGGATGCTTCTCGACGCCTGAGACCGATCATGGCCGATCTCCGTGTCTTCTCTGACAAGTTAGCAACCGACCCGCGGCAACTGGGATTGAAAGGCGCCTTAAACAACAAGCCTACCGGAGTGGGAGTGAAGACCAACTTCTGGCAACGCTGAACAAAACCTGACAACTAGCGAGGCAAATCGATCAGGGGCGGCGTCTCCGGAGGACGTACCGGAAAACTACGGGCAGGCGGTGGCTCGGGGCGTGGTGTGGGTGTCGAGGGAGGGGCTGCCGGCCTGTTATTCAATGCCTCGGCAGGCAATTCGGTAACCGCACCCTGCCGGGAACGATCGCGTAGCCGCTGTGCTCGCTGAAGCAGAACGTCACTGGGAACGATACGTTGCGGAACCATCCGGAAATCAACCACGCGTTCGTCTCGCAACTCACGACGAATCATGTTTTCTGAAATGAAATCAATCACTGGCCACTGGTACCAAGGGGGTGAGAAGGTGCGTTTCACCGTCAGTGTTTCGAATCCTTCCATCACCAACTGAATCTTACGTGTCCCGTAATAGGTGAACGAAGTAGAGACCGGTGTAACACCGATTTCCCGATCATCGACAAACACCACGGCACCTGGAGGATTGCTGATAATCGTCAATCGCCGACGCACCGTCGCCGTAACCGGCAGGACATCGACACAAGTGACTACCAGAAAACTGAGTAAGATGAATCGTGTTCGCATGGCATGTCCGTCCCTCGGTGTTACCTGACCTAGAAACAGCCAGCCGCTTTTCCGAGCGGAAAAAGTATAGCGAGAGCCGATTATTGCCACTAGGCCAAATCCAGGGTCTCAAGATCTAACCAGAAGAACTCTATTCGAGCTCCCAGTTGACAAGTAGAATAGTTAAATTACCGTCCACCAGGACCCTTTGATGAATCACTCTCCGTTTGGTAAACACCAGCGGAGCCTGCTTACAAAGAAGAAACTCGTGAACCCGCCATCCATTAAATGGGCTGATTGTCTGCAATTCACTGCCGTCACTGACGTCGGGATGCGCCGATCGAACAACCAGGATGCGCATTCGGTCGTACCAGCTAAAAGCGAAGAAGATTGGGCACAACAGGGCCATATCCTGGTCGTCGCCGATGGCATGGGTGCGCATGCTGCGGGCGAGTTAGCCAGCGAACTGGCTGTCCGTGGCGTCACCCAGTTATTTCATCAATATGAAGAACTGGATCCCATCGAGGCCCTCTACAAGGCCATCGCGGAAACCAACCAGGAAATTCATCAGCGTGGTAAAGCCAACAGTGATTTCCATAACATGGGTACCACGGTAAGCGCCATGGTGATGCTTCCCCAGGGTGCCATTATCGGACATGTTGGCGATTCACGTATCTATCGATTTCGCAACAACACGCTGGAACAAATGACCTTCGATCACAGCCTGGTCTGGGAGTTGCAGGCTTCTGGGCAAATGGACAAAAACTCCGACTTGATTAGCCGGGTACCATCCAATGTCATTACCCGTTCTCTGGGTCCTCATGCCGAAGTCAAGGTCGACATCGAGGGACCCTTTGTTATTGAACAGGGCGATCTGTACCTGCTGTGCACTGACGGCGTTAGCGGAATGATCGAAGATGAAGAGATCGCTGTCATTATCGCCAATCTTCCCACCTATGAAGCCGCCCAATTTATCGTCGACCTGGCCAATATCAGGGGTGGATCTGATAATTCCACGGTCATCGTTGCGCTCGCTGCTGGCACCCAGATCGTTACCTCTCGACCTGACGAAACAGAAGCAGCGTTGGAACCCATACCTGTACGGCGGGCTCATCCCGGGTTCTGGATCACCGCCTTCCTGCTGATGGTAATGGCTTTCTGGATCTCGGAAACATCTACCTGGGTTTTTGGTTTACCCATTGCCGTCCTCGGCCTGGGAACGCTGGGGACTGGTATTTGGCTGGGACGAAGTTATCGCCAGGAAGTCGCCAACACTCCTGCTTTCACACCGCCACAGGGAAAGGGGCCGTACACGAATACGGGCTGCAAGGTAACCCGCGAGTTCCTGGCCAAGCTGCTTGATAAATGTCGCGATCTAAAAAAAGTAGCCCTTGAAAACCAGGCCACCATCGAATGGGATCACTTCAACGAGTTAACCACGCAAGCTGCTAGTGCCGCCAAGAAACAGGGTTACAACGAGTCCATGCGATATTATGCAAGGGCTATTTCCTTCATGATGAAGGAGTTTCGATTCCAGAAACTCAAGCAACTGGGAACCACGGTAGAGGAAGAGTGAAAACACTCACGCTGCCTGCAGGCCATCAGATTCAGTTTCCGACGTCTCTTTCTTCCCAGGCACACAGGTCTGCTCCAGGCGGGCCAATCCACTTGCAGCCTGCCAGCGCTCACGTCGATGGCGCCACACGATTTTCAACCGTTTGCTAAGATAGCTCCAGCGCAGGTGGTAAGACCACATGTTGTAACGGGTAAACGCTTCAATGGAATCACGATACGATTCTGAATCAAGGTTCCATTCAGCCGTGGCCGACTTTCGAAACAGGATACGCAGGTTGCGATCCTTCTTACCGGAAAGCTCGGCCTCCACTTCAAATCCACTGGATCGACCAAGCATCTTCAGCGTGGCGGAAGTGAAATTATAGATATGGGCAAAGTGAAATAGCTTGCCCGGAGCTGCATGCGGCAACCCGAAATTGGGAACTTCCACATACAGCCGTCCCGAATCCGTCAAGAGTTCGCGCATATGCTGAAGTGCCTGCTGCGGGTTGTTGAGATGCTCGAGTACGTGAACCAACATAACCAGTTCTGCCTCGGGTTGACGAGTCAGATCAGCCAGTGATGCCTGCCGCACCTGGGCATGCAAACGCTCTCGAGAAAATCGACAGAATCCATCGCCTGGTTCGATTCCACTACTTGCATAACCAGCCAACTCAAACTGCTTTACCGTACAGCCAATTCCTGAACCGATTTCCAGCACACGATCACCCGACTCGAGAAACGGTTGCAACCGTTTAACCAGTTGTCCACCACGTTTCCATTCACGTACCACGCGATACGCGGATGGCGTATATTCCTGGTGGTATTCCTGTCGATACTTTCGAAAATAGTACTCTTCTAACTCTCGATCACTCGGAATGTGTTCATGTGATACCAATCCACATTGCTCGCATACGACGGTCACCAGCTCACGACTTTTGCGATCAAGCAAAGACAACTGCTGAAACTGTTCACCGCGACACAGGTTACACGGATCTCGCCGAGGTGATTGGATCCAACGATGCATGGATATTCATTCTCTCATTAACTGATTGGCCCACATCTGGCATCAGGAACAATCTTGCCACGACATTCCACAGCACGACATCGACAGACCGGATTAAAGGTAAGCTGCGAAACAATAGCCAAATAGTTAAAATGGGTCAACTCCAACCTTGCCGACCTTCGACCGCCAAACTGTCGTTTGCGGACCCTCGTTAACGTGGTACAGTTCCGGTCGCGCTGGAACAGGCCCGGCAACCGAATCCCTTGACCCTGGCGATCATGCTGATGCGGCGAATCACGCGTTACATCATTTTCGAAATGCTGAAGGTTTTTCTCACGACCCTGCTCGTGATGACCTCCATCATGTTACTCATCGGGTTGGCACAGCGTGCGTTGCGGGAGGGGATGGGACCTATCCCCGTCTTACGATTGATCCCTTTCGTCTTACCCGATGCCCTCAGGTTTGCCATTCCCGGCACGCTCCTGTTTGCCACCTGCAGTCTTTACGGTCGCATGGCAGCAGACAACGAGATCCTGGCGGTAAAGGCGATGGGAATTTCCCCCATGGTTGTGATCTGGCCGGCCCTGGTTCTGGGATTCACGATCAGCCTGGCAGCAGTCTGGTTAAATGACATCGCAGTTACCTGGGGACGCCACGGCATCAATCGCGTGGTCCTTCAATCGGTTGAAGAAATCGCCTATGGCATGCTACGAACGCAGCAATCGTATACTACCGATCGATTTTCCATCAGTGTCAAGGGAGTCGAGGATCGGACACTCATCCGTCCTACGATTTGTTTTCATGCCACCGATCAGTCACCAACGATTACCCTGGTTGCTCGACAGGCTGAATTGAACTTCAACCCGGAAAACAACAAGTTGAAAATTCGGATCGAGGACACCGAGTTTGACGTGGGAACCCATACTCACGGTCAATGGCCCAATACCTTTGAATACGAATTACCCATCCCCACAGGTGCCCGTGGAGGAATGCATTCCCATTCACCATCTGAAATCGCCCTGCGCAATATCACCTCCAAGGCTCAACAACAACGAAAAACCATCGCACACCAGGAACAGTTACTGGCAGCCCATGGAGCCTACCAGATGTTGACAGGAGATTTCCAACAACTCACGAGCAACCAGTGGGAAAATCGTACCGACAATCTCGATTCTGCCAACTTCCGACTGTTTCGTTTATTGACCGAACCGTGGCGTCGCTGGGCCAATGGATTCAGTTGCCTGGTTTTCATTCTGATCGGTACCGGTATGGCTATTCGCCTGCGGACGGCAGATTTCTGGACTAGTTTCGGACTCTGTTTTCTCCCCATCCTGGCCATCTACTATCCCTTGATGCAATATGGCGTTGATCGCGCCAAATGTGGCGCCTTTCCACCCTACAGCGTATGGTTTGGAAACCTGGTTCTCCTGGTCATCGGCACAATCCTGTTGCGACGTGCCATCCGACACTAACGTCAGCCAAAAAACAGGGTTGGTTTTCTGCTAGCAAGCTCGCCTCACATTCCACCTTGTCACCTGACGCGGGCACCGAGTACACTTGCCAGGCTCAATTCCGTACAGCCTGCCAAGGCAGGCTGTTGCTGCCCCGTTTGCTTTCCCCTCCAGGCGGATACGACAAGGAGGTCGTCATCGCTTTCCCATTGCCAATTCGTTCCAAGGTGAAAGCCTGTACGCTCATCCTGGGGTTGATCCTCTTCGGGCTAGCTATCCTCAGTCTACTGGGGCTCAATGACTATCGTCACCTGGCGCGCAGTATCAGTCGTCGAGCCCGTGAATTACCCTTATCAGCCGAACTCACACGAACCGTCACCAGTCTCAGGTTTACGCTCCAACAGGTTCAGACCTTGCGTGATTTCCCGGGGCGTGACCCTCAGCATTACACCGGTCTGTTGCGAGAAGAGTTTCACATTAACCTGCTGGCAGTCGGTGAATCATTGGAGCGTTACCGACACCAGCTATCCATTGCCAGCATGGACAGCAATCTGCTGGGTGATTTAAAGTTCGAACAGATCACCATGAAAAAGCTCAAGGCTACCCTGGAGCGGATCAATGGGATCAATCGCGGTGAGATCTGGATACTGGACCAACTTCAAATTGAAATGCTCAATGATGAACTCGCTGAACTTAGTCGTTTGGCGGCAATTTTGCCTGGCCACTTGCAACAGAGGATGCACGCGTTTGCCAGCGAGGTTCGCATCAAATACCGGACGATGATTGTCTGCACGTGGGTTATCATCTTCGTGGCAACTTGCTTTCTGATAGGACTGGGAATTTTCTTCAACCGTTCCCTGATGCGACGATTCCAGGTACTGATCGGCGGTTGTCGACGGGTAGCCCGTGGTGATTTTGATCATCGGATCGAACTGGAAACTGGTGACGAGATTGCCGAGTTGGCAGCGGCCATGAATGATATGACCACCCGATTTCAAGAAATCCGTAATCACCTGGACCAGCAGGTACAACAGCGAACACGAGAAGTGGTTCGCGGGGAGCAATTAGCCAGTGTTGGATTCCTGGCAGCGGGAGTAGCACACGAAATCAATAACCCCATGGCCTCCATTGCCTGGTGTGCCGAATCACTGGAATCACGTTTGCACGACATCATGCGAACGGACGACAGCAAGCCAGACGGTGAACACAATTCAGAGATCACGGTGCTGCGCAAGTACCTACGTCGAATCCAGGATGAAGCTTTCCGGTGCAAGGGAATCACGGATCGATTGCTGGACTTCTCTCGCCTGGGAAATCGCCAGAAATCTCCCACGGAGCTCAGGGAACTGGTGTCCGGGGTGATTGACATGGTCCAGCACCTGGGAAAGTACCGCGACAAACAGGTCGTTTTTTGTTGCAGCGCGCCGGTCGTAGCCATGGTCAATTCCCAGGAAATCAAGCAGGTGGTGTTGAACCTTGTTACCAATGCATTGGACAGCCTGGAACCGGGTGGCACGGTCTCGGTGGAATTAACGCAAGATTCCGAACACCTGAAACTGTCGGTCGTCGACACGGGGTGTGGGATGACCCAGGAGGTCCAGCAACATCTGTTCGATCCTTTCTTCACGCGGCGTCGGGACGGCCAGGGAACCGGACTGGGGCTTTCGATTACCTACCGTATTATCACGGACCACGGGGGTGAAGTGGTTGGCACCAGTGAGGGCCCCGGAAAAGGATCATGCTTTCAAGTTACCTTACCTTTAACCCATAAAAATGTGCATCATGAAGAAAACCGAAAAGTCGGCTAGTTCACTCAAAATTCTCTTCGCCGACGACGAAGAATCCTTGCAGGAATTAATGAGCCTGGAACTGCCCCGCATGGGTCACGAAGTCACCGTCTGTCCGGACGGATTAACAGCGGAAGCCGCCTTACAGCTAAATACCTATGACTGCCTGTTGGTTGACCTGGATATGCCAGGACTTTCGGGGATCGAGGTGATCGAACGCGCATCCACGCTTTCGCCCGAAGCGGAATCGATCGTCCTGACCGGAAAGGCTTCCCAGGAAACCGCCGTGGCCGCACTGCGTCTCGGCGCTTTCGATTACCTGACCAAGCCCTGCAAGCTGGCGGAACTGAAAAAGCTGCTCAAACGCGTCATTGAAAAACGAGAAATGAACAACAAGTATCGGGCACTCGAGCACCAACTGCACCAGGTTCAGGGGACTCCACAACTCGTCGGAAGCAGTGATTCGTTGGAGCAGGTGCGCAAACGTATTACCAAGGTTGCACCGACCAATTCCACCGTCCTGATTCGTGGCGAAACCGGTTCCGGCAAGGAACTGGTCGCACGGGCCGTTCACGAGCAAAGTCTCCGTGCGCAAAAACCCTTTGTTGCCATCAACTGTGGATCCTTACCGGAAAACCTGATTGAAAGCGAGCTCTTCGGCCATCGCAAGGGCGCCTACACGGGAGCTGATGAACACCGGGTAGGCCTGTTCGAGGTCGCACACGGCGGTACCATTTTCCTGGATGAAATCGGCGAATTACCAAAGTCCCTACAGGCCACCCTGCTGAGGGTGCTGGAAAGTGGTGAAATCCGCCGCCTTGGGGACAACGAATCATTCGAGGTCGACGTACGGGTCCTTTGCGCAACACATTGCGCGCTGGAAGACATGGTAGCCGAGAGTAGTTTTCGCCAGGACCTGATGTTTCGCATTAACACTTTCGAAATTGTCTTACCGGCCCTGCGAGATCGAGCGACGGACATACCCGAGATTGCCAAGCACCTCTACCAGCGTTTTCATGCTGGAGCCCATCCCACGCAGGGCCTGTTTACACCGGAGGCTCTCAGCTATCTTCAGTCCCATCACTGGCCTGGCAACGTCCGAGAACTGGCCAATGCCATTGAACATGCCACCATTCTCTGTGAGCAACTTCCCATTACCGTGGATCACCTGCCGCAACGGTTCCACCTGGCAAACGCAACGACTGACCAGGTTGGCCCACGCTCAGCGATGACACTCCAGGAAATGGAAATGGAAGCCATCCATGAAGCCCTCGGGCGCCATGACGGAAACAAACCAGCTGTTGCGGAAGAACTGGGGATCAGCCTGAAAACCCTCTACAACAAGATCAACCAGGCTGCCAAGCTTGACAAGTCTGCCTAGGCGATCTCATTCGGCAACCCTAGCTGAGGTGTCGCACAACACCGACGACCACGCCGACCACTTCGGCATCGTCGACGTAGATCGGTTTCATCGCCGAATTGGCTGGTTGCAAACGCACCTGGTCTTTCTCCAGGTACCAGTACTTCAACGTCGCCTCACCATTGTCCGTCCTGGCAACAACCATTTGACCCTGCTGGGCAGTTTTCTGTTGCCTAATCACCACGTAATCTCCATCGGCAATCTGGGCTTCGATCATCGAATCACCACGGACTTCCAGGACAAACTGATCCTGTCTCTCGAACAACTCGTCGAAGTCAATACGATCCGTCTGCTCAAAAGCCAAGTTCGTTGCACCGGCAACCACGGTTCCCGCCATCTGGAGACCACGCGGTTCCATCGACTCTTCCTGCGTGAGTTCAATCGCTCGAGACTTGTTGGGACTACGGCGAATCAATCCCTTCTTTTCAATCGCCTTTAAATGACACATGACTCCATTGGGAGAATTAATTCCAAAATGTTCCCCAATCTCTCGGACCGTAGGACCATAACCACGATTGATGATCTTATCCCGAATCATCTCGTAAACGGCACGCTGGCGCTGAGTCAATGTTTGCATGGCGGACATGGAGACTCCTTGTCACGAAAAGCAGTTGTCTTGATGGCTGCCACTATAATATACATGCGTACAGTGTCAAGGTCGATTGAATCACCGCGTGGCCAGGCTGTACCAACACCCCGTCGATTGTGTCACAATGTCCTTTCATCTTTGAACAGACCTTTGCCAGGAGCCTTTCCGATGTCGATCCGTCCCATGCTTCAACCACCTCTTACGGCAGCACTGTTGGCACTCTACCTGCTGCTAACAATGCTACCGATGGCCAACGCCCAGAGAGCCAAGGCCCGGGCAGCCGCCCCCAAGAAGGCTGCCGAAGAGGAAGAAAAGAAACGCCTGGTGGTGGCCCGCCTGACACTCAGGGGCGCCCTTCCCGAAGTGTCTTCGTCAGATGGTCTCCTGGCCACGGGCAACAGTAGCCTACTGGGCCTTGTGGACCGAATGGACCAGGCCGCCAGTGATGAGGATCTCTCCGGGCTGATTCTCAAAATACGAGGAACTGCCATCGGACGAGCGCAGTCGGAAGACCTGCGCCAAGCTATTCAACGAACGCGGGCAGCGGGTCGGAAAGTCTATGCCGACCTGGAATCGGCTATGGCCCCGGACTACCTGCTGGCCTGCGCCTGCGATCACATCATCATGCCTGAATCCGGAACCCTCATGATCCCCGGTGTTCGCGCTGAAATCACTTTCTACAAAACCCTTTTTGATTTTTTTGGTGTGAAAGCTGACATGATGCAGGTTGGATCTCACAAGGGAGCTGCTGAACCTTATACGCGCAGCTCCATGAGCCCCGAATTTCGTGCCCAGTATGACCAACTGCTAACAGACTTCTACGACCAGATGGTCGAAACCATCGCCCAGGATCGAAAGCTGCCCGTGGATACGGTCAGGAAACTCGTCGATCAAGGTCTCTTCACTGCCCAAGAGGCGCTCAAGGCAGGGTTGATCGATGAAGTCGCCTACGGTGATCAAATCAAGCAAAGGCTCAGCAAGGATCTGGCGACCGAGGAAGCGCAGATTGACATCATGAATGGGTACGCCATCAAGAAAGTCGAAAACGATTTCTCCGGCATGATGGGAATGGTCAAGTTGTTTGACCTGTTGCTCAATGGATCCGATGCCAAGAAAACAACCAAGAACAAGAAAATCGCCGTTATTTACGCCGTGGGAACCATTGTCAGTGGTGAAAGCAGCTTCAGCCTGCTGGGAGGAACTTCGGTCGGTAGCGATACCTTGATCAGTGCATTGAAGCAGGCAGATGGAGACAAGACCGTCCAGGCCATCGTCCTGCGAGTTGATAGCCCCGGGGGATCTGCGCTGGCCAGCGATTTGATCTGGAGAGAGATTCAGCGCATCAAGAAACCGGTTATCGCCAGCATGGGAAACATCGCCGCCAGTGGAGGTTATTACATTTCCATGGGCTGCGATCAGATTTTTGCTCAACCGGGAACCCTGACCGGTTCCATCGGTGTCGTTGGAGGCAAGATTTCCTTCGGAGGCTTGTTCGACCGCTTTGGAGTCAGGACCGAGGTGATCAGCAAGGGGAAGAACAGCGGCTTGTTATCGACCACCAGCCCCATGACTGAAAGCGAGCGAACAATTTGGAAAACTAACATGGAGGACGTGTACCGACAATTCACCAGCAAGGCATCCGCAGGCAGGAAATTATCACTCAAAGAGCTTGAGCCGCTGGCCAGTGGCCGCGTTTGGACCGGTCGCCAGGCCAAGGCACACAAACTAGTCGACCACATGGGAACGCTGCAGGAGGCCATCCAGGCCGCCAAGCAAGCCGCTAAGCTGGGTGCCGATGAGACGACCGATTTGTTGATCCTGCCGGAAAGCCAGAGTTTTCTTGAGCAGCTCCTGGGCGGAGGCGGCGCCTTGCCTGGCTTCACGACGCCTGCCAGTCATCCCTGGCTACGCAACATCCGGGATGTCGAGGCCGTCCGCAGTTTGTTTGCAGAGCCATCCCTGCTGATGCTACCTTACCGAATCAATATTCGCTGACACCCAAATCCAGGCATCCTGTCAGCCTACGACCGCTTGCTACTGGGTCGAGAACTTGTGAATGGTCTTCTGGTGATAGGTCTTCCCGGGTTCCAGGATGGTGCTTGGAAATTTGGGTTGGTTTGGCGAGTCTGGATAATGTTGTGTTTCCAGGCAAAAAGCCTCGTGCTGATTGTTACCACCACCACCTTCGGAACCATCAAGGAAATTGCCCGAATAGAACTGGATCCCCGGCTGCGTGGTATGAATTTCCATCACGCGACCACTCACGGGATCACTGACTCTTGCGGCCAGCGCCATCGAGCCATCCTGGCTACGCAGGGCAAAGCAATGATCATAGCCAATCGGATCTAACTTGCTCTCCTTGAGCCTCGCGCCCATTTTCTGGGCCTTCGTAAAATCCAGGAACGTGCCGGACACATCAACCAATTCACCCGTTGGAATGAGCGTGTCATCCACTGCCAGGTACTGATCTGACATGATTTCTAGCTCATGATCCACGATCTTACCCGAACCTGCACCTGCAAGATTCCAGTAGTTATGATTCGTGAGGTTCACGGGTGTGGGTTGATCCGTCGTGGCCTTGAATTCAACACTCAGTTCATTGTCGTTGGTCAACAGGTAAACAACGGTAACATCCAGGTTACCGGGATAACCTTCTTCGCCATCCTTGCTAACGTAATGAAACTGGACTCCTACCGCGGATTCGGTCTGGACGGGTTCTGCATCCCAGAGCACTCGATCAAATCCATTTTCACCGCCGTGAAGGTGATTCGGGTCATTGTTGGTTGCCAGGGTAAATTCCTGGTCACCCAGTTTAAATTTGCCTTTCGCGATTCGATTGCAATAACGACCCACGGTCGCACCAAAGTACGGATGCCGCGGAAGGTATCCCTCGAGCGTTGGAAAACCCAGCGTAATATTGGCAAGCTTCCCTTCCCGGTCCGGGACTTCCAGGGCAACCACGATAGCACCATAGCTACTCAACTTCACCACGGACCCGCTGGCATTCGTACAGGTGTACAAATCCACTTCACGATCATCCGTCATTTTACCGAAGACGGTTTTCTCTATAGTCATCTTGTTTTCGTCTTTCTGGGCCTCCTGGGCCTCCTGGGACTTTTGGCAACCGGAAAGCAGTAAAAGATTCAGAGCAAGGCAAGGCACCAAGACCATTCGTAGGGTGGAAAACATCGCAACGACTCCTGACAAGCGGGTTGAACAATCATAATTCCTGCCACGCCAGGGAGCAGCTCGTGTCCCTGCCGGACTGGCCATTATGGGCTGACCGGGAGCAAGCGTCCAGTAGTTCACACCGGTTGTCCTGGGACTACGAGCGCCTGGCGATCACAGCAGGCCAACTAGATTTAGACACCAAGGTCATGGAATCGATTCAATTACAGCAAGCTTTCCAGCAGTAATCGCATCTTTCGCAATTCACCGACATGGTCAATCTCCGGCAACTCACCCATGTGAACACAGAGAGCCCGACGATAACCGACCTTGGATAACTGGTTAACAAGGCGACCGTATTCCACGATACCCTGTCCCACTCGGACCTGCATACTCTCCTCGGTACTGTCACGCAAACGTATGTGCGAAACATACTTCATCAGCTTCTCGCAACTACGTTCATCATAGGGACCGCAGATATAATGACTGGGATCCAGCGTGACGCCCAGGCCTTCCACGTTGTCACAAAGTGATATCACGGTATCAGGATTTTCTGACAGGCAGCCAATTTGGCTTCGAATGCTGACATTAATTCCGGATTCAACTCCAATTTTAACCAAACGCCGCAGCCGTTCAATTTCCTCATTGAAAGGCGTACCAAGTTCTGCGGAAGGAATGGTTACTGAAACCACCTTCGTTGCCTTGGCAAGGTGGCAAATTGCCTCGAACTGTTCGTAATATGATTCTCCCTCAGCCGCAATCAATATGTCATAGCTGATTACATCCATCCGCTTGGTATGGGCACAGATGGAAATGGCTTTTTCCAAATCTGCCACGACAAATTCCGGTGTCAGCTGGGGACTTCCATCGTGAATCGTAATTTCCAAGGCCGTAAAGGCGAGATCTGCGAGTCGATCAATCGCTTCTTCCAGGGGCATGTCCGCGTAACAAGCCGTTGATGCAGCAACAAACACTTATTTCCATCCCTTTCTTCCAGGCTCACGAAGGCCCTCTGGGCCTGTTATCAATTCCATAGCTTAGCGATATCCCCGTTATTAAGGCAACACCAGCCACAGCCGACTGCAGCTTTATCCGGTAGTAGCCACCCGGAACGCCCGGGCCTACAATGACAATCACCCGCTGGCTAACCAGGAATATCATCAACCTGCGTCTGATGACCACATTCAAGGACTTTTCTCATGGCGTCAACCTCCGATCCTACTCCTGAAAGCACCCCAGAATTATCTGCAAACCAACCTGCCGCTCCCACGGTCATTGTTCAAGCTGGTCCGGGCGGCCGTTCTACACGCCTTATCAGCATGCTGGGGTGGCTAGGGTTTATCATTTGCGGATTTACCCTGATGGGTCATTTTAGTGCGGAAACCGAGTATTTTGATACTTCCGAGGGAATCAAGGAACATTTCCATTCACGATCTCAAGATGCCGCAGACAAGGTAGCCATCATTAGTCTCTCCGGGGTCATCATGGAAGGAGACGGCTTCGTCAAGCGACAGATTGATCGAATTCGGACAGATGACCAGGTGCGAGCCGTGGTCATCCGAATCAACACGCCAGGTGGCACGGTCACCGGCTCTGATTACATTCTCCATCACCTCGTTAAACTCCGCGATGAAAAAAAGATCCCACTGGTTGTCAGCATGGGCAGCATGGCCACCAGCGGAGGTTATTACATCGCCATGGCAGTGGGTGACGAGAAACAAACTATCTTTGCAGAACCCACGACCACGACCGGATCCATTGGCGTCATCATCCCCCATTACGATCTAAGTGGTTTCCTCAACCGCTGGGACATTAAGGATGATTCGATTGCCAGCCACGAGCGCAAACAAATGCTCAGCATGACGCGGGAACTCAACCCAGAACATCGAGAGATCATCCAACGCTATGTCGACGAATCTTTTCTCCGTTTCAAGAAGATCGTTAAGCAGGGACGAACTGCCTTCCGCGATGGTACGGACAACATCATCGACTCGACCACGGGCACGGACCTGGCCACCGGGGAAATGTTCAGTGCCCAGCAAGCTCTCAAGTATCAACTGGTCGATCGCATCGGTTTCCTGGATGAAGCCATTGACCGGGCCATCGAGTTAGCCGGGTTGTCTTCGGGCAAGGTTCGTGTCATTCACTACCAGCAACCAACCAGCCTACTGAGTATTGCCGGACTGGCCCAGGAATCGACTCCTGGAAGCCGACTGCAGGCACTGTTGGAATTATCAGCACCTCGTGCTTACTATCTAAACACGACCATTCCCCCACTGATTAGGGCGACCGGGGAGATGGGAAACCTCGCTCGATAAATTGATTGTCATTACGCTCCGGCAGTCGCGTGCGTCCATTGCCACCTGGCCGACCACTACCACCTGACCGACTACTGCCGCGACGTCCACCACTACCGCGACCCACCCGACTCCCTGATCGACTGCTACCACCCGGTTCAAGATCACCCCGGTAGCGGTAGTAATACCATTTCAACTGTTGCTTCAAACGCTCACCTGACAAGTGCTCCAGTCGCTCCTGGTCCTCGGGTTTCAATTTAAATTCCGGATTACTCTCTGTTGCCAGTTCACCACGACGAAATGCTTCAAGCGTTTCATCACTGACCCTGGGAAGGGCCTTGCGTCGACTCATCGAGGCCGCGCGAATCCACTGACGGACCAGGACCATCTGTTCCGCGACCCCTTCTGCCTGGTCGAACAGCCCCTGGCCATGTGACGAAAGCTGTTCACGAAGTCGCGGAAGTTCCTCCTGCATGGAGAGAATTTCCGCCAACCGAGATTCCGTCCATTCGAACCGCCCCGATAACATTCCCATGGCCATAACACGTCGACGCTGCTGCGGGTCTGAAAACTGTTCAAAGAATACTTTCTGTTCAGAATCCAAGCTGGCCATGATTTCCGTTTCCCTCGCCTTTATTTTCATGGTTACTTTTTCCCACAACTCTTCCAGCCACTTCGAAATACTGGTCAGATCATTTGCTGGCAATTCTTTTTCCAACAGTTCAGCAAATTTTCGTTGCTCCTGTTCTCTGACGATTTGCTGAATCCGCTTGATCCGTTCGTCTGGCGGCAAGCTCAACAAGTCGGCCCGCTGGCTGGAACGCAAACCACTCAGCCACTCGTGGTACCGAACCATCACCTGGTGCAATCTCTCTCCCTGCGGATGCGCCACGACCTGCTGGTACAGCAGACGATTCTTTTCCTTGGCATCTTGGTCCAGTCCCTTGAAATGATCCCATTTCTTACGCAGTTTTTCTTTCTCTACCAGGCTCATTTCCTGCACGACCCGGGCACGCTCCTTGGAACTCATCCGGTTCAAATCCTGCCAGGTATAAATCCGGATATCATCCGCTTCACGGTCTACCGGAATCGCGACAGGGTCATCTTCCGATGCCTGTACCACCCAACCCAGACCTGCGATCACCAACAAGCCTAAGCACAAGACCGAACGTAATTGACCTCTAGATTTCATCGCCCAACTCCTCGGCAAAGACCCCGGAAGCATCCAGCTCCTCAAGGAAGTCCATGTTATCAATCGGATCATAGACATCTATTTCCTGAACCAGCGGCAGATCATTCAATAATTGCTGATTATCGCGACCACCGAGTCTGTTCACGAGTGCAGAACCTCCCCAGACCATCACGAACACAGCTGCCAGGCTCACGGCCCAGACCCCGATTCGCCAGGTTTCCCAGCGCTTGACGGTCGCCATCACTTCACTTTCAGCCGAAACGACTACCAGTTCCACCGTGCTCTTGGTAAAGGACTCATCCATGGTGGACTGCGGCAAATCGTCCATCATGTCCCATGCCTGTTGCAACTGCTTGAGCCGCAACCGGTATTCCGCATTCTCGGACAGGGCATCCTCCACACGAGAAACATTATCCCGGCTAAGTTCACCATCAAGATAAGCCACCAGCTCTTCATCAAAGCTGTGCTCTTGCTTGTCCTGGTAATCTGGTTTTTCTTGGTTCATGGGTTAACTTTTTGCAGCAATAGTAAGTAATTAGTCTCCGCTATCCACGTGCGACTTCCCCGGTTGTTTACCAGTCTCTCCGGCCAATAATCCCTTGTCGATGTAGGGTTCAAGGATGTCCCGCAGGTTTCCACGCGCTCGTGACAACAGGCTCTTGATAGCCGCCGTGGAAAGATCCATCGTTTCAGCGATGTCGGCATAAGTCATCCCTTCAAACTTGGAAAGCAATAATGCCATTCGTTGCCGGTCATTCAATGCATCCATTGCCACTCGCACCATTTCCGCTCGCTCCGCCGCATCCAATTGCCGAGTAGGCATCAAACCACTGGCGGCCTGCGCCAACCCATCCAGTGAGTAAGATGGCAACGCACCACTGGAACGAGAAACGATGTTGACTTCACGCCGACGCGAAGCTGATCGTAGTGCATTGTTGGCGACGTTGTGAGCTATCTTGAACAACCATGTTGAGAACTTGGCACCCGGAACGTATCGCTTGCGGGCTCGATAGATACGCAAGAACACTTCCTGGGCCAGGTCTTCCGATTGATCCCTGCCTCGAATCAAATATCGAAACAACGATATCAGGCGAGACTGGTAGCGCATCACCAGCTCTTCGAACGCTGCCGCGTTATCTTCGCGCACCTGCAGCATCAACCGTACATCTGGATCCAGATCTTCGTAATTCGGCACAGATTGCTCTTGCATCAACAAAGGATTTGCTCACCAACAACAAGTGTTGTTACGCAACAGGAACGTTACCAAACCACCTCGCTTAAAAGCCGTTCACCGTGATCCAGTACGTTACCCTTGCTTGATATTCAGTCTAAACAATCAATGTTAGCTCGGCCACCAGCAGGTAAACCGGGAACATATCAGATCGTCTAGAAACACACACTCTTTATAAACCCCTGCGAACGACAAAAGTTGCTGGCCAGATTTCCTGTTTCGCCAGGAAACACCTGTTTTATGGCCCCCAGGTACTCAAAACACCGCCCAAATACCCGGGATCAGGTTATCAAGCATCCACGCTGGGATCCTGCAGCGGAACGACTTCCCGTCGCAACTGTCCACAAGCTGCATTGATCGAATCACCTTTGCGAAGACGAAACTGGACATTTAGACCACCATCCTGCAGGATCGATCCAAACTGAGAGATTGCTCGCTTCGAGGGCGTCTTGTATGGCAAACCGGCTACCGGGTTGTACGGGATGACATTCAGCAGTGCCTTTCGAGAACCTAGCAAAGAGACCAGGTCATGGGCGTGTTCAGGTTGATCATTGATATCTGCCAGCAGGACGTATTCGTAAGTCAGTCGACGTCCGGTACTCTGGAAAAAATAATCTGCTGCTGCCAGGATCTCGTCGACTCCTGTTTTCGTATTCGTGGGTATCAGGCGATTACGTAGTTCATCATTCGGGGCATGTAACGAAACCGCCAGCTGGTAATGCCGCTCCTGTTCGGCCAGCCTGCGAATTGCGGCAGGCAACCCCACCGTGGAAATAGTCACGCGACGTGTACCTATTCCCAACCCTTCCTGGGATGTCACATCCGCCAGCGCCAGCAGGAGTTGAGAAAGATTAGCCAGGGGTTCCCCCATCCCCATCACCACAATATTACTGATCCGTTCATCGGCAGGTAACAACTGCTGCAACCGCAATACCTGTTCGACAATTTCAGCAGACGTCAGGTTGCGTTCTACACCATCAAGTCCACTGGCACAAAAAACGCATCCCATCGCACAACCCACCTGGGTGCTAATGCAAATCGTTCTGCGTGACCCTTCACGCAACATGACGCATTCAATACGACCCCGGTCTGCCAGTTGCAGAACGAGTTTTTCGGTACCATCTTCATCTTCGTGACAACGTACAATTTCAGTCTGCCACAAGCAAAACGCCTGTTTCAGCTGCTGCCGCAATGATTCCGGCAAATCCGTCATCATGTCAAAATCAGTGGCACGCCCCGGAAACAGCCACTTGATCAATTGGCGCGCACGGTAGGCAGGAAACCCCTGTTCCTGCATCCAGGCATGCAACTGTTCGTGCGATAGGTCCAGGATTGGTTTCATGCCAGTTGTTTTGAAATAACCTGCTGAAGCTGATTGGTTTCCAGCGCCTTCTCAAAAGCCTCCAGGTCAGGGCAAACAAGATGGCTACACAAACGAATGACCCAGTTGTGCTCGAGTGGACTGATACTGATGACTACTTTCCCATGCGAATAAGCTTCCCACATTTCAATCGCCGTTCCCATGGAGGCTTCCGGTACATAGGCAACCACGACATCCACATCTCGACACATGTGGTTGTGCCCGGTAAACGTAGCTCTTGCTGTCTCGTCATCATACGCCAACGACTGCTCATTACCCTGGAGTGGATCATAGATCTCACTCTGCTGGAAATACTTGCTCAACAATCCCTTTAATTGCTGGCGATAATCCTGCTCCACCAGGGTTTCACCGCGATTCGATCCCTGCATAATCCCTGCCAAGAAAAATCGCATGTTCCCTGGATTCCCGACTAACAAAAGAATAAAGATCCGACTACGATCTAGAATACGTTCAAGTATCCAGAAAACCAACCGCCACGGACGTTGATTTCCATTTTCCTTTCCTTCTGATGAAAACGGATAGGCTTATGCCCGCAACCGAGCACTCCACTATTGACTCCCAGTTGGCCCTGAAGCATGTGATGAAATTAATGGGTATCGTCGGCAAGAGCGGACAGGAGAGCAAAGCAGCCAACTACGTCATCAAGGCCCTCCTCAAAGGGGGTGCCCAGGCCAGTTTCATTGAATCCGATGCGGCACATCATCGCTCACCTATTGGCGGTGAACGTGGCAACCTGGTGATGAAACTGCCCGGAACGGTACGTGGCCCCAGACGGATGCTGTCTGCCCACCTCGACACGGTACCTATCTGCGTTGGATCCCAGCCACAACGCAAAGGAAACCTGGTCAAATCGGCTGACCCAACCACGGGACTGGGAGCTGATAACCGGGCGGGAACTGCCGTGCTGCTAACTACAGCTTTGCACCTCCTGCGGCACCAACTACCCCACCCTCCGTTAACCTTCTGTTGGTTCGTCCAGGAAGAGGTTGGGTTACTGGGTGCACGACATGTCAGCAAGGGGTTGCTTGGAAAACCAAAACTGGCTTTCAACTGGGATGGCGGTGGCCCTACCAAGCTGACTATTGGTGCCACGGGCGGATACCGTATGCAGATTGAAATCGACGGGTTGGCAAGCCACGCGGGCGGCGCACCAGAAAAGGGAATCAGCGCTATTGCTATCGCCGCCCTGGCCATCGCGAACCTTCAACAAAATGGCTGGCATGGGCTGATTCGCAAGGGAAAGCATTCCGGCACCAGCAACGTCGGTTATATCGAGGGAGGTGAAGCCACCAACGTGGTTACCGATCGTGTTACCATCCGTGCCGAAGCACGCAGCCACCACCCTGGATTTCGCAAACGAATCGTAACCGCCATTGAGAAAGCATTTCGGCAGGCGGTCAAGCAGGTTCCAAGCAGCAATGGAAAAACCGGCAAGGTTCGCATCGACGGCCGCCTTGATTACGAGTCATTTCGACTATCCAAAAAAGAACCATGTGTCCAGGCGGCCCAGGCGGCTGTCCAGTCTCTCGGACACAGCCCCCTGTTGGCCGTTGCTAATGGCGGACTCGATGCCAACTGGATAACACGACATGGGATTCCCACTGTTTCACTGGGCTGCGGACAGGCCAATGCACATACCGTGGCTGAAACACTCAACATCCAAGAGTATCAGCTGGCATGTCAAATCGCTCTGCAACTGGCGACCCAGACCTAAGGAGTAATGCATGGAACTGGATGATGAACTTTGTCTTTGCTTTCACGTGACCAAGCGAAAAGTCATCAATTACATTCGCGTGGAAAAACCTCGCCGTGCTGGACAATTAGCCGACTGTTATGGTGCAGGTACTGGCTGTGGATGGTGCCGCCCTTACCTGAAACGACTGTTCGAAGAACTCGGAACCACCGGGGAAACGCCTGCCTTACCCACGCGAAACGAATATGCAGTACAACGATCTGCGTACGTCCAGGAGGGTAAAGGAACCCCACCCGCTGGGGCCACCAACGAACAGGCTGATTGAAACCAGATATTCTGCCTCCGCCAGTGGCCACTTTGAGCCGAACTGGCATAAAATCCATAAATCCGCTATGATGTGGTCTCACTGGAGGGAAAACTCACCGTCAGCCTCCATTATCCATGAATTGCCTGTAAAAAGCTCGATTTAGCATCTAGCAGGCCAACCCGCTTCCCATTCCTTTGTAAGCTATTGTGAGATCAAATGGCGCGAAAAGTAGCCAAGAAAAAGGTCACCAAGAAAAAGGCAGCTGCTCCCAAGAAAGCCACCAAAAAGGCTACTAAGAAAGCTACCAAGAAAAAAGCTACCAAGAAAAAGGTTGCCAAGAAAAAAGTGACCAAGGCGGCTGACAAGGACAAGCCCGCCAAGAAAAAAAAGGCCACCCGGCGAAAGAAAAAAACTCCTGAGGAAATTCGCCTTAAAGCGACCTGGGGTGTTTTCAGCCAAACGCTCAAACAGGTTGCCTCCTTTGAGTACCATCAGAAGAAGCAAGCCCTGGACAAAAGCGCTGCCCTGAGTAAATCCGGAAAACCACCTCACTTTGTGCGGGTCGTTAAAGAACCAATCGAAGAAGAAGTGTAAATCCCGGCAATAACCTGGTTCACACTTGAAACCCAGATTCTTCACCTGGACCTTTCCACCTATAAACGGGAAAAGACTGGCGTGCTGTACCGCAGAAGTCCACGATTGGTAAACACGGGAATCCTCTGTTTCCAGGGACTAGCCGTCCTCTTACTGCTAACCGGTTGCCAATCCGAGCCAGTGCCGCCAACCTCTCCATCCTCGGAAGCAACCACACCTGCGGCTCCGACCAATGCCACTCCTCTTACGATACGGGAAGTATCTCGCGAATCACTCCAGCTCGAGGACGTGCTTTCTGATCCATTTGTCGTGGAACCAGGAAAACTCGAAATTGCCAGCCCGCTGAAATGGGGATTAGCACCGCGCAGTTCGAACTATGTTGCACGCTTTTCTTACGACAGGACTCGACGAACACGATTGCCTCGTATTTGGATCACGGCAACCCCGGCAGACGGGTCGGAAATCGAAACAGTGACTGCTGACAACGTTATTGCATATGCCGAACAACTGGCCAATCAACTCAAGAACGATTCAAAGGGTCCGCTCCTGGAATCAGTTAAACCCATGATCATTGCGGATCGCCCTTGTGCACGGTACGTGCGGAAAACACGTTTCATCTTCAAGGATGGAGGCAACGAACGGGCGGTCGTCGCAGAACGACAGATCCTGCAAACGATCGTCCAGGGACGACAGTTCAGCGTGGAGCTGCATGTCCTGCCGGGTGAGATTCGACAATTTCGCGATATCTCGTACGCCGTACTGGCCGGTATCAACTTCCTGCAGGAAGCCGATCCGGTAGAAAGCACGCCTGACAAGGTGCCGCCAGGGGAACCTGACAAGCCGGCAGACGAATCTCCCTGACCCATCGGTTGGTTCCCGTCGACGTCTGAAAGTATTACTCTTTCTTCGCAGCCGTAATCGCAAAGACATGCGTCTTGTTGGCAATGTAAAGAACATCATTGGCAACGATCGGCGTGCTGTAGACCGAGTTGCCCATGTTGATTTCTGCGATCGGATCATGTTTTTCGCTGGACAGATTAAAGACGCTTACATCGCCATCTTCATCACCGATGTAAACATGATCTTCTACGATTAATGGTGAACCCCAGGCTGCTGCCAACATGTCGTAGGTCCAATGAACGGCCCCCGTCTTCGCATCCAGGCAGTGGAACAGGCCACTAAAGTCCGATATGTAAAGCAGGTTATCCTTGATCGCCACCGTGCCACAACTACGGTGCATCTGCTCTTCGAAATCAATTTCACCATTATCATCCTGGTCGAAATTACTATAGTGCCAGATCACGGCAGAATTCTCGTTATCACGAGCTGCCTGGCCATCTTCTTCGATGACAGCCTGTAATCGCTGGTGTGGGATGACCTCTCCCGTTTTGACATCCACGGCCAGTTCGACACTAACATCCCCTCGCTTGGTCGGATCAAGGCACCATAAATGACCTTCTCCCTCACCATGTTCCGGATCCTGACCCACGGCCACGTAAACGCGACCTTCATGGATCACCGGAGTGGCAATAATATTGTTACGCGTTCCACGACCACCAAGTTTCCAGACAGAGGCCTTCGGGTTGGCATCAAATTTCCAGAGCAACTCGGGACTTCCATCTTTGCCGGCATCCGCGCGAAAGCTGTAAACCCAACCATCACCACCCGCGAAAATCGCCTGCGGAACTCCATCCAGGATACCTACCGCTGGCGATGACCACTGGCCATGAAGAATGTTGGCGCCCGGTGACTTATCCGTCCAATACACCTCACCCGTGTTCTTGTTCATGGCAACGAAACTGGGTGCTGCTGGTTGTGGCAAATTGATATGTGACTCATCCAGGCCATTGGATGTATTGACAAACAAGATGTCCCCAAAGGCCGTTACGGAACAGGCACACATGTTATGCTGGGACACCTTCAGGTTACCCATCATGTCGTATTTCCAGATTTCATCTGCTTCGTTTTTATCGTCAACGGTTACCACCTTGAAGGCACTCAGCTTGGGACCGATCTGCTTGATCACGATTTGGCGATCGGATTCACCAATCTTGGCTGCCACCTGCCACCCTTTGCCATCGGCGGCGTCGGAGATCGTTACCTCGGCTGGCAGTTCCATGCCCGCCTTGGCAAACGCTTCCTTCAAGGCATCAGTAAGCGCGCCGTTTTTTAACTCGGCAATGGCCGGAGCTACTGTATCAGTTTTCGGATCCGCTCCCTGGCGAATATCAAAGAGGCGAGCCATTCCCTTTTTCAAGTCTCCATCATCCTCGCCATCATAGTATCCCTCGGAATCAAGACAGACCACTTCACCGCGACTGCTCACAAACCAGAGACGATTACCTTCAACCAGGGGTGCACAGCAGATGCCCTGCAACGGCCAGTCATGGACACGACCGGTGGGCAACTTCTCGCTGGAATGTTGCCAGAGAAATTCCCCTGTCGCCTCGTCAAAGCAAATCAGGCAGCCCAGGTCAACGCGCGGTCCGTATCGCTTGAGATAGCCCGCACTGTTATTGGTGCCAACGAACACGCGACCACCGGAAACAACGGGATTACCGTAGGTCTGGCTGCCAACGCGTGCTGCCCACTTGATATTCAGAGCAGAACTGGAATCCCATTCACCCGTCTTACGGTCAAAATTACCAACCTCCCATTCGATCGGAATTCCCTTACCGATCGGGACGTTGTTTCGCAATGAATTACCTCCCCACTGCGCCCAGTCACCTGCTACCACCACGGGATTACTGGTAGGTGCCGTGGACGTTGTCGAGGCGTCCTTGTCCTGATCAGCGTCCTTGTCCTGTCCAGCGTCCTCGTCCTGTCCAGCCTCCTCATCGGAGCCCTGGCCGTCTTCGTCGTTAGCCTGATCCTGGTCCACGGTGTTTTCGGCACCCGCTTCACCCTCAGCAGGTTTTTCCCCTGGCTGGCAGCCCATGGAACTCGCCAGCAGGAACATACCCAGGCCAACCCATAAGAACGTCGTGCCTGCGGCAACTGACCATTGCATTCTCTTCATCCGATTAATCTCCTCGTTAAATCCTGCCATCATTGTCTGGCATCGACGTTTTAGTTTTCACTGACCTGAATATTATCCAAATAAATCTCGGCATCCTTGGCATTTCCGAAGAGCCCTGGACTACCGGAACGATTGGGCACAGCGTCCGTGGCCTCAATGGTCCACTCGGAAGGTTCCTTTTCGCCACGGACCCAGACTTTTCCACGCAGGACTGCCTTATCATCTTCCACGGCCGCACGGAACTTCATGTGGTACCACTTGTTGGGGTCCCAGGCAAAATCAATGGTCTTGGCCATGCGCAACTGAGGTACCCAACTGCGAATCTGCAGACGCTGATTCTCGCCCTGCAAATCCATCGTATAACCCTGGGCAATCAATCCGATATCGGGAAGCTTGTCATTGGTAATAGCTCCCTGGACATCCGCCTCGATGGTGTAGTTGGAAAGCTCGGAATGACCAAACCAGCAGCGGCTGCGGGTCCCCTTGGGAATCGTCGTGATCTTAACCATCACGTTGCTACCGTCTTTCTCTCGCACCACATGACGGTAACGGGCACCGACCCAGGTAACGGGAGGATCTGTTAATTCATCGAAGGTAAACTTCCAGGGCAGATCCGGCACGATACGAATACGCGCCTTGCCAACCAGGTCACCAACACGAGCGCTCACGAGCGTGGCTGAATGAACCGTATCGCCAGCGGCTTCGTACTTGCCAGCCGCATCGATCTTGCCGCTACCCTGCAGCGTAAATTCAACGCCACTCTTTAATTCCTTCAACAGTTGTCCTTGCTGATTGAAGAGCCGCACGGTGTATTGCTGCGACTGGCCTGGTCGAAGCAGGGCATCGGCAGGGACCAACTGCACATGAGCAGCCTCCGAGTCCGCGGCCACCGCCTGCTCGGAAGCCGGGGAGTCCCCTGCAGAAACGCCGGAGGTTTTTGATTTATCTTCCAGGCAATACAGCCCACCGGTCGTATTGAGGTAGATACGTCCATGCGAAACGATGGGAGACGCATGGCACTCTTCACCACGTGGCAAGCGACCATATTTCATTTTCTGGACACCCTTGTCTTCATCGGGCTTCAGGATGTACCAGCGACCGTTGGCCGTACAGATATAGATCTTGCCATCTGCCAGCAACGGGCTGGGACGCATCACCGTACCGAGAGCCACGCGTTTAGCGACTGGTTCACCTGTCTTGGCATCGAGGATGTGCAACTTGGCCCGATCGTCGAAACAATACAAGCGACCTTCATGGTAAATGGGTGAACTCTTGCCCATCATCATCTCTGGAATCTTCCAGAGTTCATGAGTCTTGGTCACATTGCCTTTGCCGGTCGCGTCAATGGCCACGATCGCGCCCATGGCCGTCCCCGCGATATTCTCTTCGCTGTGTCCGCTAAAGACCCGGTCCCCAACGACCAACGGCGCTACATTCAAGCCGCGGCGAGAAAAACTGTAATTCCAGATTGGTTGCCCCGTGCGTGGCTGGATAGCCCACACGTCTCCATCTCCCGAACCAAAGACGAGTGCTTTTTGACCTTTTAGCGTCGTAACCGTGGGGCTGCTGTAAGTCGTATCATAGGGCAGTGGCCGGGTACCATTAAACCAGACAATCTCTCCGGTTCGCTTGTCGAAACCAACAAACCGATGAGCCGGCTTGGCCATCTCGCCCCAGCCAATGACGATCGCACTGATAATCACCAGGTCATCACAGATCACCGGAAAATTAGTCCGGCCACCGTAAGTACTCAACAAACCAAAACGCTCGTGCATGGAAACGGACCAGACCACCTTGCCGGTCGCACCCTCCAGGCATTGAAAGTAACCGCAAACTCCGAGGGCATAAACATAACCGGTTGCCGGATCACCACAGACCGAACTCCAGCCAACTCGCGTATCGGGGACATCCGACAGGAACACGTTGAACCGATTTTCCCAAACCGTTTTTCCTGTCACGGCGTCTAGACAAACGACTCGCTCACCTTCGCGGGGGGTTTCCGGTTCAGCCCGGGTCAGCAAGTAAATTTTTCCATTCATCACGATGGGAGTACTACGGCCACCGAGGTCATCACGTTTCCAACTGACATTGCTTCCCTCGCCGCCGCGAGGATCCCAATCGTCAATCAACCCAGTTTCATGAGACGTCCCGTTATAGGAGGGTCCTCTCCAGAAGGTCCAGTCCAGCGGATCTGCCTTGGCTGAATCAGCCGTCTGGGCCAGGACCTGGTTTGTATTCAAGCCAACACCCGTCAACAGGGTGCCAATCAACAGGGCGGCGACGCTGAATAGACCGCTCCGGGAGTGAGATCGTACTGCAGGAGAAAGGACGCTCGTTAAGCTCATGTTCCGTTTCATAATCTACTCACATCATCAAATGGTCAAAACAATAAAGTCTGCTTTCAGGCCCAAGAATACGGGACCAGTAAGCGTCCGACAAGCAGGACCGCAGATAGAAATCGTCAGCCCCTGAAATCCTCGAAAAAAAACCCCTATCTCCCGTTAATCAAACCACTCGTCTGACGCGTCAAACTTGGGAAAAACAACGATTAAGACCTTCATTTTACCCACGGCACGATGACGGGTCCCCGGGCGAATTAACACGCACAGCCCGGGGTAAACATCGATCAGCTCATCATCCAATTGCATCTTGGCTCCTGGGTCACATTCCAGGAAGTAATAGGTTTCCGTCAATCGCTTGTGATAATGGATGCGGGCATCTTCAGAGATCTCCGTGACATGAATCGTACCCGGGTAATCTTCTACCTCCGCAAAGGCCCGACGGGCAGACCCACACGGACAGGGAACTCCTGGCAGTTGGGTAAAATCAACCCGTTCGTAGCCTGTGGAAGATGCGTGTTTTGTCATACCGGAAGGTAATCAGCGGAAGGAACCTCAAAAGTTACGGAAGCCGGATATTTTAACAGATTCGCTACCGCCAAACCACAATATGCAATTCCAGCCGGCTATTTCTCCAGCTGAGCACTCCAGGGCCATCATAAAATCGCTACAGGTTCACTAGCTTACGGAACCGCAAATCCTTACCCAACAGTTGTTCTAAACCACTTGGCTGAAAAACGTTTTGTACTTTCAAGGCCACTGGTTTTTCTCTCCGATACCTTTCTGTGTTAGTCAGTGCGGTTCGTGGAGTCTCCTTGGGCGCCCGGATCAAATTAAATCAATCGAAGTGGCATGCTCAAACCTTGGTCAACGGACGATCAGTTTGACACGCTACGTCACTTTACTCTAGGGACAACGGGTGATATCGCCTCCTGTGACTTACCAGTGACAGAGGATACCGCGGTTCCATCGTATTAGGAGACGTCGCAATATGAAGTGGAATATTATCATCGGATCGTTAGTGTTGGGCCTCTGTGTTAGCTCACAAAGCTATGGCTTTGAGCTGCTTGACCGGATGCTTGGCCTTAAAGGCTGTGGCTGTGAAGCCAAGAGCTGTGAAACCAAGGCAGACGCAAAGTGTGGTGCCGAGAAAGAAAAGGCCAAGGACAAGTGTGGGGCCGCGAAAGAAAAAGCCAAGTGTGGTGCCGAGAAAAAAGCTGGCTGCGACGCCAAGAAGAGTCGTGGTTCGTTGCTTGGTCACCTAGGCTGTGATGCCAAACCCAAGTGTGGTGCGGACAAGGACGCTGGTAAAGAAGCTGGTTGTGATGCCAAGAAGGAAGCTGGCAAGCCCAACTCCAGTCAAAACCAGAATGAAGCCAAGGGCAAGCCCGTACGCGTTGAAAAGAGCAACAAGTGCGGTTCCGAAAAGGCAAAGTGCCAGGCCAAGAAGAAGAACGACTGTTCCGCCAAGAAAGAATCGTGCCGAGGTAGCTTACTCGATCACCTTCTTTCCCTCGGACACGGTTGTGATGACAAGGCCAAAGACGATGCCAAGTGTGGCGCCGAACGCAAAAAGCGTTGTGGTTGCGACGCTGCTGGTGACAAGGCTGAAAGCAGTGCCGAAGTAACCCCTCCGACGCCTCCGGCACCGGTAGTGGATCCTTCCGCTCTTCTGCCCAGCCAACGTCGCGTTGTTCACGCCAGCCTCAACACGATTCGCTAGGTTGAAGTGGCTTGAATGCCGATAGAACAAGGCAGCCTGTTTGGATACCTTATCTGAACAGGCTGCTTTTTTGCGCGCCCTGGACAATTCCTTTTACGCATCCGATCCCGTGGAAATCAGGCTGACCGTAAAGCCCAGTAGGTCATGGTGCTGTCGATAGTGGTCGATCAGTGGTTGGAAATCACCCGATTTGCCAGATAACTCCAGTAATGAAATCGTTTGCCCATTGGTGTGGCCTGCCTCGGCATACAATTCCAGGGCACGGTTCAATGCCTCCTCGTGGCGTCCCAGCCGAGACAACAGGCTGACATAGACCTCGATAGCCACCAGCCCGTATTGATCAACAGGAACGTTACGAGCACGATCCTCGAAGTGAGCCAGGGCCGTATCGACATCCTCTCCCAGCAACGCGGAAAAGTAGAGTCCATGATGTGGATAGAGTTCCGTGAAAGGTTCGTCTCCCTCGTACTGGAACTGGGCATCCAGGCGTCGACCATACTGGGTCAAATCTTCTCCAAGCCGCAGGTGTTCAGGCTTTTCCAGGAGCCTGGCAAACCGGACCGTGGCCGCCAGGTGACTGGTATCAATGTGATAAGCATGCTCACCGAACAACCAATCACGATCAGCTACCAGTTCTCCCAGGGTTGACTCCGTCGGCGCACTTCCCTGCTGCTGCTCAATGTCCGCCTTCAAGGTAGCCATCAGTTCTGCATGTACATGCTCGACCAATTGAGCCGTGATACCCTGCTGGTCCGTTGGCTCACACTGGGGCGCGAGCGACTCAAACGTCGTGATGGCATTACAGGTTCCATAGTAACCAAGGACTTCTGAAAAACCTCGTTGTGGATCGATACCCTCGTGCAGGGCAACCTCGACAAATTCATCCCGGTTTTCATCATCCAGGATTACCTTGGCAAGCGCATCCTTGACGAGCTGTTTTTCGCCAACCGGCCGCAGGTACATCCACCCCTCCCGCAACTGACCACTCTCGATCAGTAACAGGCCCACTTCCCGGCAAGCAGCGATCAAACCATCTTCAAGCTGATCTCGCTGTTGGCCATCAAGTTGTTCATCGCTGCCAGACGGCATGGGCGATAGCCCCAGGCCAATCCGTGCCTGCATCTTCAATCCTTCAAACAACTCGTGATACTGTTTTTGATCCCGCAACTGGTTTACCAGTTCCGCTACGGCAGCTACCGCACCACCATCATTCCATTCGGATTCAAGTCGTTCGAACTCTACTTGTGTCGTAGCCATCAGCAATTTTCCTGCGGTCAGAGGGATAGAATAAGTGTTTCATTTTATCCTAACAGTCCATTGCAACGGCGGCTAGGTGCGAGAAAACCCTTCCAGGAAAGCTTCACCGGTAAATCCGAGCCTGACTGAACTCGACAAGTTGCGAGCCGACCCAGACAAATTCGCTGGGGCCACTTCTTCCCAACCATTTGTCTCATTAGGATGAAGCCTATGAACACTCCAGGGAATGATCCGCTGCCAGCAACCGGCTTCGCCGGACTTCATGTGGCGGCCTTTGAAAGTCGACGGGCTCGAGAAATCGGCCGCCTCATCGAGAAACATGGCGGTATCGCCCATGTCAGCCCATCGATGCAGGAAATTCCATTAGCCAAGAACAAGGTAGCTGTTGATTTTGCCCATCGGCTGATTACCGGTGAAATCGATATCGTGATTTTTCTGACCGGCGTCGGTTTCCGCTACCTGCTGGAAGCGATACAACCCCACCTCGACACCAGTCGCTACCTACACGCACTGGAAGATATCACCACCATTGCTCGCGGTCCCAAGCCGGTGGCTGCCATGCGAGAAGCGGGAATCGAACCCTCGCTGCGAGCAGCTGAACCCAATACCTGGCGAGAAATTCTTACCGCGCTCGATCAGCAGGGATCCCTGGCCAACCAGACCGTTGCGATCCAGGAATATGGCCTGTCCAATCCCAGCCTGGTAGCCGGACTGGAAGCCCGTGGAGCGACCGTTGTCTCCGTTCCCGTCTACCGCTGGAAACTGCCGGATGATCAAAAACCCCTGGAAAACAACCTCCAGGCAATTGCGAACGGTGAGCGAGAAGTCCTTCTCTTCACTTCCGCACATCAGGTTACACATGTGATTACAGTTTGCCAGCAACTGGAACTCGAAGATGCATTCAAACGCCAATTACCTCAACTGGTCGTCGCCTCGATCGGCCCCACGACCAGCGAAGCCCTCCGTGCACACAACATCCCCGTTGATCTCGAGCCAGATCATGGGAAAATGGGAAAACTCGTTTCCGCAGCTGCGGACCAATGCCATCCAATCCTAGGACGTAAACAGGTTGCCTCTGCCATGCTATCCGGACCTGCCTCCGACCCATCTGACTCCCATGCCCCCTGGTATGAAAGTCCCTTCATGAAAGCCTGTCGCCAAGAACCCTGCTCGGTAACCCCGGTCTGGTTAATGCGGCAGGCTGGGCGCTACATGCAAGAATACCGTGAGGTTCGCGCCCAGACGACTTTCTTGGAGCTCTGCAAGAACCCTGCTCTCTGCTCGGAAGTCATGTTAACAGCCGTGGAGAAACTGGGAGTCGATGCGGCAATTATCTTTTCTGACATACTCCCTATCCTCGAACCGATGGGCCTGGAGCTGGAATACCAGGCAGGCGAGGGCCCGGTGATTCACAATCCACTACGTGACGTGAGTGACGTGGATCGCATCCTGGAACTGGAAGATATCGACTCGCTCGATTTCGTGATGGAAACGGTACGGCAAACGAGGCAGGATCTGCCCGCGGACCTACCATTGATTGGCTTTTCCGGGGCCCCTTTTACCCTGCTCAGTTATGTCATCGAGGGAGGATCCAGCCGCAATTACCTGCACACCAAGAAACTCATGTACCAGGATGCGGGCGCCTGGAAAACACTCATGGAACGGTTTCAACGGGCCATCACGCGTTACCTGAATGCCCAGATTGAAGCAGGGGCTCAATGCGTTCAGTTATTTGATTCCTGGGCAGGCTCTTTAAGTCCACTCGATTATCGGCAGTACGTACTCCCCTACGTTCAGCAGATTATCTCGTCGCTGCCTGCATCCGTGCCCGTTATTAATTTCGCTACAGGGAATCCTGCGCTGCTGCCCTTACTGGCCGAAACCGATTGTGCCGTAGTCGGCGTCGACTGGCGTATCGGACTGGCCGACGCCTGGCGAACTGTCGGTTTCGAGAAAGCTGTCCAGGGCAACCTGGATCCAACCGTGCTGCTCTCCAATCCACGGGAAATCCGCAAACATGTCCAGGCTGTACTCGACCAGGCTGACAATCGCCCCGGGCACATTTTCAACCTGGGACACGGCGTACTACAGCAAACTCCCGTTGAAAACGCCATCGCGGTCGTAGACCTGGTCCATGAACTTAGCCAGCGTTAGGCAAGTGCAACCGGTTTACAGCCGGTACTTTTCCGGGACAGATCCCTGGTTAATACTGTTGATCAGCTGTCGCAAACGCCCATGAGATCGACGATTGAAATGAAATACCAATCGAGGAAGATCCTTTAAATCCACCTCGCCCTTTTCCTCGGGTAAGGCTTCCGACCTTTCCAGGCTGCCCTCGACAATCAGGTCCTTGAAATATCGATTCAGATCGTCGAACAATTCCGGAGCAACTTCCGTTTCCAGTCGCAGCACAAGTCGATCGTGGACATATCGCATGCTGTGGAAAACCGTGAAAAAGTCCATCACCTCATCCACCGCTTCCTGGCAATCATTCGTCACCAGGTACAGGCTGGAATCCATGGAAGAGATCATCCCGCCGCCAAGCAGTTGCTCCCCAAAGAACTGTTCCAACTGTTTCCAGTAAGTACCGCCGGGAGCATCCAGCAAGACGACCGGAACCATGTCCCGCTTGCCCGTCTGGAGTAAAGTCAGTACTTCCAGGGCCTCGTCCAGCGTACCGAAGCCACCCGGCAGGCAAACCACGGCATCACATTCCTTCACGAACATCAACTTTCGCGTGAAAAAGTACTTCATGTTGACCAGTTTGTGATCACCAGCAATGACAGGATTGGCTTCCTGTTCGAAGGGCAACATGATATTCAAACCCATCGAATGTTCCCGCCCGGCACCGACATGCCCGGCTTCCATGATCCCAGCAGCAGCACCGGTCACAACCATCCAATCTCGCTCTGCCATCGCCTTGCCAAAAGCGACCGCCTGTTGGTAAGTAGCTTCTTCCGGCCCCGTGCGGGCTGAGCCAAACACCGTGACCTTGCGGCAATTACGATAGGGGGCAAATACCTTGAAGGCATAGCGCAACTCGCGCAAAGTTCGACTAAGTATTTTGAGGTCACCACGGGCTGGTTTGTCCGCAGCTAATTTGTCTGCAGAGAGCCTGATACGCGCAATTAAATCATCAATCTGACGTCGATGCTTCTTGGATACCGGTTCTTGCTGACCCATGCGACGTCTCCCTCTAAGCCGGTTGCGAACCCGGAAACGATTCGATGACCATTATAGTGTGAACCCTTGCCAGACAAACAACTGTCCAAGCATCTCCGGGGTCGGAAGCTAGCATCCCGTGCCGCAGATCTTCCGTGACAACGCCCAACGGTGTGGTGGTCAAGCAGCTTTCGTAATCGGGTGATTCGCATCCGGCCGATCCAAGTTGCCTCGGTAGCGACGGTAAGCACAAAGGACCTCGTGGAAGTCCTTGGAAATAACCACCTTGTCCATATCAAAATCCTGCATCCAGGAGCGTTTGGACTCCAGCGCATCGGCTAACCACGGAAGGATGTCACCCCAATACACGGTGACCTGATCTTTTCCCTGGTCCTGCTGGACAGTTTCTGTTTCTGTAGCTGCAAACTGGTGTACGCTCAAAGCAACATTCGTTGCGTCGTCCAGCAATCGTTGTTTTTCTTCTCGATCAAACTCTTTCATAATCCAACTCTCTCTCAACACTACTTTAGTTTCTCAAAGGTGCGTCACCACGGTCCCTCTTGACCCACTCATTGCTTGTTATCTTGTGCTGTGAGGCTGTACATCGGTCAAAATGTCAAAAGACTTCACTCTTTCTCAGAAAGTTTTTCCCGCGGCCGTCCTGGAACACTTTTTTCATTCATTACAGCGCAGAACTTTCCGCTAGCAAGCAATCGCTAGCAACTTTACAAATCCTTGACAACCAAACGAGCGCGGACTAGATTGCTCGACACTCGTCCCGACCCGTCGGTACCGGATGAATCGACTCCTGGACCGAGAGGCGGATATCCAGAAGTTTGATCAGCCGGTGCATCGTTTCAATCAGGGCCCGGCAACGTATCACCACATGTTTTCCACTGGGTACAGAAATAGGGCAGACCATGGACTTTAAAGAACGTTTAGGGAAAGCGATTGATCGTGGAGCGGACCGTCGCGACAAGCAGCAGGGCAAGGCCCAGGACCAGGCTCTTACCGAAGAGGAACTGAAGCGGCTTCATGCCCAATACCGTCGCGATCTTTCTGAACACATCGAAGCCTGTGTCGACCAGATAGCAAATCATTTCCCGGGATTCCAGGTGGAAACGATCGTTGGTGAACGCGGCTGGGGCGCGGCGATCAGTCGTGATGATTTCGGCGTCAATGCTGCCGGTCGCCGCGAAAACAATTACAGTCGATTGGAGATGACCATACGGCCATTCGCCACCTACCATGTCGTGGATTTAGCCGCCAAGGCCACGATTTGCAACAAGGAACTTTTCAATCGGAATCATTTCGAAAAGGTTGCGGATGCGGAAGCCGATGCGTTCCGGGAACTCATCGATACCTGGGCACTGGAATTTGCCGAACTTTTTGCCGCTAGTTCGAACTAGCTACAGGTCTGCTTGGATGTGCACTGATTTCCCGGCTGGAAATCAGCTAGACGATGACACCGGTCAGGGCCAGGAAATCCGGATGGTGTCGAATGGGGTCGAAATCATGTTCCGAGTCCACCAGGTCACGGTACTTGAGGTCGATCTCGAATGCTTTGGCCAGATGCGAAATTGCTTGCCTGGTGTTTTCTGCCAGGCTCCAGTAGCAGGCCAGGTTGAAATGAACGATGGCTTCCTCGGAGTCAACCAACAGTGCTTCTTCCATGGATTGGATCGCCAGGTCCAGGCGACCACACCGCTTTTGACACCAGGCGAGGGAAAGCCAGTGGTCAACCTGGTCAGGAGCCACAGCCGCCGCGTTATGCAACGGCCCAACTGCTTCCTGGTAACGCTCCATCACCTGTAGCGACACGCCCCAGGTGTGATAATAGCGTTCTCCCCGTTTCATCGTCTCGGGCAATTGGTCCAGGCAATCCAGGGATCGCTGTGCCAACCGATCCCGCACCGTTGCCTCCAGGTCATAACAATCTGAGAGGGAAAGGATCAGGTCGAGATAGCCTTCCGCTTCATCCAGCAATTGCTGGCCGCGTATCTCTTCATAGGTCAACATCTACCAATCTCCGACAACTTAAAAGCACTACTTCCCATTGTAATTACGAGCCGGCCTCTCCTGGCTGGCAGCGCATCAAAAAAAGGAAGATTCAATTGTTTTTGTCAGGCTGTACGGATGATCCGGCCCAAACCTGTGCCAATTCAACCAAAACTTCTGCGGCCTGTATCATTTCATCCAGGCAAGCCCATTCCAGGGGTGAGTGGGGATTATGTTGACCACTGGAGAGGTTCGGCGTCGGTAATCCCTTTTCCGTTAACTGGGACCCATCCGTTCCGCCTCGCACGGTGGTCATCCGAGCTACACGCCCCAATCGTTCGTGAGCTTGCTGTGCATACGCAACCGCCCGCGGTTCCCGGGAAAGCCCCTTTGCCATATTACGGTACTGAGAAATCACGGTAACATCGATCGAGATCCCCGGACATTCCTCGCGGATCTGTTCACTTAACGATCTCAATAATTGCTGCTGGACCGCCAACTGTTCTGTTTCAAAGTCACGTAGTATCAACTGAATCGTTACTTCAGCAACTCCACCTACCATGGAGTAAGGGTGAATGAAACCAGCGCGGCCCTCCGTGGTTTCAGGTGCCATCTCGCGGGGCAGTCGATCAAGAAAACAGCCTGCGGCACGCATCGCATTCACCATCCGGTCTTTCGCAATAGAAGGATGGATATTAACACCCCGGATCGTGACCGTAGCCAGGTCCGCAGAGAATGTCTCCACATCGATCTCGCTCGCCTGTCCACCATCCACGGTATAGGCTGCCACGGCCGCCAGTCGATCCATATCAACGAAATCAACTCCATGTCCAATTTCCTCATCACACGTGAAAAGCACCTGGATCCTGCCATGCACGATCTCGGGATTTTCCAGTAGCGACTGCACGGCCTCCATGATGATGGCAATTCCTGCCTTGTCATCCCCACCCAGCAGGGTTGTGCCATCGGTCGTCACGAGGGTGCATCCCAAAAGCTGTTCCAGTTCCGGATTTTCTGCCACGCGAATCACGGCCTCCGGATCACCTGGTAACTGCAGGTCACCACCCGGGTATTCTGCCACGACCTGGGGTTTCACATTTTCACCCGATGTTTCAGGAGACGTATCCAGGTGCGCATTCCAGGCAATGGTAGGAACGTCCATCGTGCTATTGCTCTCCAGGGTCGCCCAGACCAGTCCATGATCATCCTGGCAACTTTCCTCCAGTCCCATGGCGACCAGTTCATCCACGAGGAGCTTGCCCAGTTCCCACTGCCCGGCGGAGCTGGGATAACAATCTGCATCCGGATCGGAAGTCGTGGCAATCACGACATATCGCAAGAATCGTTCCAGTAGTCGGTCTCGGTTGATCATGTGGTTACTCCGGGGATGGATGATCGATGTTCTATTCGTTTTCTGGTAGGCTTAACGCATCATCCCCACTTAGAACCTCCTTGGAAAGGGGCCTGTTGATGCCAAGTAACTCAATTCAATACCTGGTATTCGACGTGGAAAGTGTCGCTGACGGCGATCTGGTCGCCCGCGTTCGCTATCCCGAAGAGCAGTTAACTGCCACCGAGGCGATCGCTCGCTATCGTGGCGAATTGATGGAAAAGTACAACAGCGACTTTATTCCTTATACGTTTCAAGTACCTGTTTCCGTGGTGGCCGGAAAGGTGGATGCCTCCTACCGCCTGGTGGAAATCGTGGCTCTCGACGAACCTGAATTTCGACCACATGTCATCACGCGACATTTCTGGCAGGGCTGGGAAGCATACCAGCAACCGACACTGGTCAGCTTCAATGGTCGCACGTTCGATCTTCCCCTGCTGGAACTCGCTGCCTTTCGCTACGGTTTGAGCGTACCCCGCTGGTTTGCTCCCGGCGCCCGCTCGTACGAACAACCCCGTAACCGCTACAACACCTCATCTCACTTGGACCTGATGGAAGTCCTCACCAATTCCGGTGCCTCACGCTTTAACGGCGGTTTGAATCTGGCAGCGAACTTGCTGGGAAAACCCGGGAAGATGGACGTCCAGGGTTCCATGGTCCAGGATCTTTACGAGCAGGGTTCGCTTCAGGAAATCAACGATTATTGCCGCTGCGATGTACTGGATACTTATTTCACGTTTCTCCGTGCCAGTGTCATGCTGGGAAACCTGGCCCTCGAACAGGAACAAGAGATCGTCCTGGAAACCAAGCAGTGGCTCGAAAGCAAGGTCTCAGAAAAGCCTGTATATCAACGTTATCTCAGCCATTGGGGTGATTGGAAGAATCCCTGGAATCCGTCTTAATTCCAATACCCGGTCATCATCTTTCGGGGATAGGTTTCTTGTAGTCCCGGGCAATTTGATTATATTTGAATCCATCTTCGCTGGAGCGGATCGTGATCCAACCAACGGAGATCCCCACGACAGCCAGCCGCTGATACACCCCTAGAGAATCGTTACGCCCACCAGGTTGTTTCCACAACTTCCCAGGTGGATTGGAAAACAGGCCCCACCACGTTACCTGTTGACGCAAACTCGTTACGGATGTCCACCGGACATCGCGGCACGATTCGATCAGGGGTAGCACGAACAACGAGGATAACGGGATGCCCGGGAAACGATGGACTTCGACCGAGAAGGATGCCTTGCAAGCACAAATCGTTCAAGAACAACGAAGCCTTGATGAAGTGACTATTCCGGGACGTACGCCTTACGCCATCCGCAGCCAGGCGGCGCGAATGAACTTGATCGAACAGCGCCCTGGTCGTATGAAATGGTCTCCTGATCAGATGAAGTTGATGAAACAATACAAGAAGGAGGGCCTGACACCACTGCACGTGTTTGAATTCAGCCTGCTTGGCGAACCCTATCGATCGGTCTGGGCCATTACCAAGAAGTGGGGCCGCATGAAACTGGCGGATGGCAAACGATCGCGATCGATGCGCAACAAGAAACAGTGGCAGCCTGGTGAGAAAAAAACATTCGTCCAGTTCCTAAAAAAACAAAGTCGGCGCATGACACCAGAGGAAATCGGCAAGCAATGGGGACTAGCTCGCAGTACGGTCTCCCGTATCCAGAGCCAGTTTGGCCTGAAGGCTACCCGGGACGAAGTGCTGCTAATGAAATACTCACTGGCCAAGCAGGAACGAGCTCGCCGCCGCATTCGCCGCGACAACATTCGGCACTGGGAAGACCGGCGCCAGCAACGGGAAGCGGAAATGCTGGCCTCTGCTAGTGAACTACGCCGCACAACGAAACGCCTGGACGAACGCGTTTGCGAGGATTGCCAGCGATCCTGGCCCAAGCGTCGCGAGTTCTTTCATATCAATGAAAAGAAAATAAGCATCGGAACCAGTCGCTACTTCAAGCGTCGCTGCGTGCTCTGTGAAAACACACGGCGACGCTTACATGACCAAAAAAGGAAACGCGGAAAGTCGGGCAAACGCGATTGATCTTTACTACGCATCCCCACGGCTCTTTAACGTGCGGGTGCCCCTTGCTTGCGTGCCTGGGCCTCTTCTGCCGGAGGCTTGGCTTCCGGAACGATTCCACCTTCGTAGATACTGAATTCAGCCCAGACCGGTAAGTGATCGGACACTTCGAGGGCTTCCTGGAGCGACAGGTTATATTGCCGCATCAGGTTCAGCGTGCCGGAACGGCCGGTGAATTCTTCCGTTGCCTGTGATTCAAACACCAGGTTATCCCACTGCTTCGTTTGGTCTGGATTGGTCGGTGTCTTCGTAACCGCAATCGCCATACTAGCAATTTCACTGATCGGCCCCAGGTGTTCATCATCAGCCTGGAAGTCCCCCAGGAGAATCACATCATCCTCGCCTCGACCATCGTCACGAACCAGTCGAAACACGTCGTCCAGGAACGTCCTTTCCGTCACGGCCCGACCGGAATCCATTCGTAGATTAACGAGCGTAAAGGTAAATGCCTGTTCTCGAGCGGGCCCACGAACCCGGAACGAACCGACCAGCGGCGGACGATATAACAACTGCTGGGGATCCTCCACGGTATAAAGCTGATCACGATCGATCTCAACACTTTCTCGATCGAATAGAAACGCATATTGTTCCCTGGGCGCCGATTTTCCCAGCGGTCGCCCCACGACATAATCATATCGCCGTCCATCACTATTAACACGCTCAATCAACCGCGCCAGAACATCCTGGTCCTCGGCGCTGATTTCCTGCAGGGCCAGTACATCAAACTGCCGAACGATCCTCGCCAGGATCTCCATGACCACGACCTTTTCCGACTTGCTGCGACCAAGCACCTGGGCATTGAAAGAACCCACCCGGATCACCTCTCCCTGGCGAGTGACCGGCAGGACATCATCCAGGTGCACCGTCTCCGTCGGAGTGCGTCGATGAACACGTAAATGCTCCAGGCCTTCGAGGCGAAAATTCTTTGCAAAGAACCATACCCCGCCACCCAATAACAACAACACCAAGAGAAAACGCCGACTCATTGAACTATTCCCCAAATAGACCGCGCAGCGAAGGAACTCACTGTATCCTAGTTATCGACCATTCCTGAGCGTATTCTTGAGACGAGCCGGGGCGATATTTAACGCCCTGCTTCTCGGGCTAAATGGCATAACTCGGGAAGAATTATCTTTTCCATCGCCAGCTCCACTGCCCGGGGGGATCCGGGCATGGTCAAGACGACCGTTTGCTCCATTAAGCCTGCTGTTGCTCGGCTTAACATGGCCGCGGCACCCACTTGCTCGTAACTGAGCATCCGAAGCAATTCCCCGTAACCGGGGATCGGACGCGTGATCAACCGTGTGACCGTTTCATAGGTTTGGTCACGAGACGTAATGCCCGTTCCACCTGTCATTAAGATGGCCTCCACTTCTTCATCTCCCTGTAGGGAAAGAAGCAGGGGCGTCATGACTTCCGGGTCATCGGGGATGATTTCCCGCCGCTGAACGACATGGCCTGCAGCCACCAGAAGATCCACTACCAGCTGGCCTCCCGAATCCGTCTCGAGGGTACGCGTATCACTCACGGTAACCACCGCACACCGCAACTGCGGGGGAGCTGCTGCTTTGTGTTCGTCTGCTGGAGAACTCATGGCATTCCAGATCCTCTAATCGTTATGCGCTAGGGTACGACGGTTACGAGCCCAGCCGGGCGACAACACGGTGATTGCCAGCCGATCTTCCAGGTTTGGCCGAAACACCGTGATCAGGATCAGGGGAAGGTACCAACCCATGTATAACCCACCCCCATTTCCATTCCAGAAACGGGTCGCAACCAGTAAGGCCGCAGTACAACTCATCAAGGTGCCCAGGTTCTTTTGGGCTGGCCACAATGCCAGGGTCGCAGACAGAGCGAAAAATGCTGTCATCACCGGTAAGCGAAACGCCGGGTCCCAGCCTAGCATCCAGATACCCTGCAGGTGGTCCATGCGAGGAGTCATTAGTCCAAACATGCGACGCAAATCAGCGATGAACTCCTGGGAGTTCGCGGTATTGAAATAAAGCAACAGGACCAGGATCGCCAGGCTGGTCAACACGCCTGCCAAAAAACGAAACAAACCTCGTTGCGAATAATAACTGAGCCACAATGGCAAGAGGAACAACGGGTAATAAATACAGGCGGAGAATCCCAGGATCGCTCCCGAAACAAGCGGCCGACGATAAAAGACAATCGCCCAGATAAGCATCGCTGCTGGAAACGCATGATCCACGCGGCCACCCATCTGTGCCGTATACGGCAAGATCAGGTAGAGGGTCGCCGCTCCAATTCCAGTCTTGATGTTTTCGAAATGCCAGTAACCTATCGCTACCATTCCCAACACGATTGCCAGGTGAGAAAGGATGACGAGTAACCGGGACAGGGAATAATCAACCGGCTGTAGCTGTAGTATGTCATCTGCGCGCCAGGGCATGATGGGTACACTGGGCACACGCTCCAGGAGTGAATAACCAGGACCCTGGTGGATGTCCGCTGACTGGCTGGTCATGACCTGCTGAGATGACGATCCAACGGCACCCAGGTTCGTTTCCTCGCCAGGTAACAGACGACCAGCAATCATCACGTTGACCACCAGGAAAGCAAATAACGACAACCCGATGAATGTCAGACCACCGAGACTCAGGTTCGGATCCAGCAGGGGCCGCCGAACCATCGTTGGATCCAGCAACAAGCGCACCACGAACAGGCCACCAATCACCATCAGCCAGATAAATCCCTGTCGCTGCAATCGCACCGCATCAACCATTCGGTCTCGCAGGACCTGTAATTGATCCCCCGTGGATTTCACATCAGAACCCGCCGAAGCATCACTACTCGTTCCCCGATTACCCGGCAGCAACAAGGCACCTGGCGTGGATGTCGCCGATGCATCGGCCTCCTCGCCAGTGGGAAGCTCTTCTGTACCGAGCTGCTCCTGTTCTACCTGCTCTTGCGCCAGCGAATGAGCAGTCGACTGTTCCTGCTGTCCCAGGTGCACCAGGACCAGGCCAGGGGCAAACAGGATTAACAGGATCACATCAAGGTTGCGCACGCTCCAAAAGCGGTTGAACTTGAAGTACAAACCAATAATCAAAAACGAGGACAGATAAACCCACGTTGTAGGATTTACCTTTTCGTAATGAAGAAATAGTTCACTCATTTGGACCACGTGTGCCCACGGTTGGTGTGCCAGCTCATTCGGAATCAACGTTGGTTAAGAATAAACTCCGCAACCCGTTCCGCACACCCCTTGCAAGGGGTCAATCCCACTGTTCCAGCAGACGCTGCCTGGCCTGATCAGCCCAGGGACTGTCCGGCGCCAGCGCCAGGAATTCCCGCCAATGGCCCAATCCTTCCTCGTAAAGCTGCTGCTCATCCAGGGCCCGGGCCAGGTGATAATGAGCATCCGGGTAGTCGGGGTGATAACGAAGTGCTCCACGGAAAGCAGCAATTGCTAACTCTAACTCACCCGTTTCTGCCAGCACACAACCCAGATTGGCACGGGCTTCCACGAAGTTCTCGTCAAGCTCGATGGCCATGTAATAACGTTCGCGAGCAGCTCCCACATCTTCCATACGATACAACAACTCCGCCAACTGGAAACAAACTTCCGGGTGAGGACCGCCGGCTGCCAGGCAAGCCCGGTACATTTCAAGCGCTTGATCCAGGTAACCATCATCTTCCAGGTCAGCAGCAGCCTGGAGCATCTCCTCGGCATCGATCGGCTCCGTGGCCTGTGCCACGGCGCGTTCCAGTAACAATATCGGTGGATCCTCATCAGGATCGCAAACAGTGGATTCGGGCTCATCTAAGGGCGATTCGACTTCCATCTCCAGGGCATCGAAATCAATACGTAGCTGTCCACCAGGCTCCAGTAATCCTTCACCCTGCCTTAGCAGCAAGGTCTTGCCCTCAACAATCACCGATAACTGACTTAACGGTCGGTCTGCATCAGGAACGAAGCGAGCTAGTTCTTCCAACCGCTTCTCAATCGCCTGTGGTGAAGCACCCGCAGCTAACATCTCGGCAAGTCGACGTGCCGTGGCCACCTCCTGGAAGTCAAAATATGGCAAACGGTGAACTTCCCGGGCAGGAACAATCAAGCCACGACGATGCCAACGCCGAATAATCGAAATCGACACGTCCAGCAGTTCAGCTAACATCGCCGGGGTATAGAGGCGACGAATGTGATGATCCGCCTCCATCAAACCCAGCCGTTCCCACCACTGGGTTTCTGTCAGAATCTCGATCTGGCCATCAGCCACAGCTTCCTGGACCACCTCGGTAAACGATTGCGATGGATCGACCGGAGGCCACTCATCAGCACCCATGACAATCAAGTCCACATCCGCAGCCTCCAGGTCCTTCCGACTGCAAACAAAACCACCTTCCTGGCGAACCAGCTGTTGAAATTCACGTTTAGTGAGTCCACCCAGCTTCCCCACGAAAGCAACTCGCCTGCCCTGGATCGATTTAGCAACCACGTCCGAACTAGACATCAGATTCTCGTGACCAATATCCGAAGAAACACCCAATCAATATCCCGTTGTTGTAGAGCAAAAGACCTGTTTCGGAAATCCGGAGCGGGAATCATCCCAACCGCCTTGACCAGTGTCAAAAAACCACGGAACCAATCGTGGATTACTTGTCCATATCTCCACGCAGCCAACCCGAATGAGTCATTCAATGCTACTTGGATGCCCCACCATCCTTGGTCGCCTGAGGCACTGGCTTGCGAGCTTCAGACCCCTCTTTGGCAGCCGCAGGTTCCGGTTGGGACTCAGAACCGGTCGTTTTCTTTTCCGGTGCAGGAAGTTCCTGAGCCGGGACCACCACAGGCTTCGTTTCAGCAGGCTTCGTTTCAGCAGGCTTCGTTTCAGCAGGCTTCGTTTCAGCAGGCTTCGTTTCAGCGGGCTTCGTTTCAGCGGGCTTCGTTTCCGAAGTGACAGGCTTTTTCAAGACGGTCGCAGGCTTTACTTCTGGCTGAACGGTGAGCTCTGGAGCAGCCACTGTGGGCTGTCCGAGAGGCACCTTCATCAGGACCACGCGTGGGCGATATTCCACACGGGTCTCGGCAACCCACTTGGAAACTGTCCGCGGGACCTGCACGACGCGCGTTTCTTTCACCATCCGACAAACGCGGACAGGTGTCGATTCGACTTGTTCCTGGTATTCAATCCGTCGCGTAACTACCGGAATTTTGCGAACATGTTCTTCGCGATCCCATAGCTGCACCTGAACCGGAATCTTATTGGTCACGTATTCAACGACCGGTTTCGTCACCGTATACGGTATGCGTTTCACTTCTTCAAAGGGCTTCCAGCGTTTCACGGTGACAGGCACATCTTTGGTGACTACTTCTTCTTCATAGGTAGTCACCTGCACCGGATGCTCTTCGGTAATCACTTTAGCCACGCGATGCGTGACTGGAACTTCGGTGGCTACCACGTTCGGCACATATTGCCGATGGGTGCGGTAGGTGCCAGCATCCTGCGTTGAAAGCCAGTGAAATCCTCCGCGATTCCACGTAGCCTGGCCCGTGACAGGATCTGTCACGTAGCTGCCGGGGATCCATCGCAAACGGTTCCTGACTGCTCCCGGATGGTAAACCGACTGGTTTACATAATTCCCTTGATCAACGTATTGTGTCTGCATGGTCGTCACGGGTTGATAAGTCGTATAACTACGTGGCTGCATCACTGTCTTCGTCACTGGTTTTCGCACCACGGTGCGCTGGACTCGACTGGAAGTCTCCTCCACGGGACGCATTACAACCCGACGATGTTCACGGTACTGCACGTTAGTCTCGTAACGTACTCGTTGCTGCTGTTCTTCACGGTATTGCGTTTCCCAACGAGGTCGCATCACCTGGTACTTTTCTTCCCGGTATTCAGTTTCGACGATCGGTTTGGCAACTCGATATCGTCGTTCCTGGGTTTCCGTAGTCCACTGGGGACGATAGGTAGTCACTTCGCGCTGATCATGAACCGTTTCATGCTGCAGTCGATACGTGGTCACCTTGACCGGATCGTAAACCGTCTTGTAGACCAGGCGGTACGATGTGTAACCTTCGTCTGCAGTCGCGATTGTCACCCAAGAAAGACTGCCAGCGATGATGGCTGAACAAACGACCGCTCTCCATAAACTATTCATCCCGTATTTACCTTTGCTACTGATTTACTACGCAACCGGGTTCCCTGGCATCACCATGTCACGATCGCATCAAATCCGCGGCATACGAAACGGGCGGAAATCACAGCGGGTGGCATACCCAACAGCCTGAACGGACTTTACAAATCCCTAAGAAACTGCGACTCGCATGAAACGCAGCCAAGTCCTGAATTACTGCATAAAAGCAGTAACTTGAGTTTGTCGAAGCGAGCCAAGAATCGCAAATGGTCTGCCTGCCAAAAAGTCCCTCGAATTTCGGCAACCCAAACCATTCCAACGGTTTACCGCAGCCAATAAATTTTTCCGTCTTTTTGCAGGCCCTAGCCTGGAGCTGCTCAGGATCCCCACGAGGCAACCCTAACCTGCTATTTTCAAAGACTTTAAAGATTACTGCAGCCTAATCGTTACAACCCTCTTTTCCGAGGCTGGCCCGCGCTCACCAGGACTTCAGTCGCTGACTGTTTCGCATGATCCGTAAAGCGGGTCGGACAACGAATGCATGCGGTCAACAAGTGGTCGAACAGATACGGACACGCGTTTTCAGAAAGCGGCCAATGTTTCCTTGGCTTCCAGCACCACTGATATAGGCAGTTCTGATTTCGCCAGGGTCTCCAGCTGTTTCTTGAGGACCTCCAGTTTATCACTCGGGTGATAATCGAGCAGGCGGCGTACAGCTCGAATCGCATTAACCATCACGCGTAGTCGCTTGGATTCCTTTTCGGTACTGGACTGTTCCCCTGCCACAACCTGTGGGTTATCGGCGGTTAACATGGCCATCAGAACGTCCATCGATCTCAGGTCTCCATGGCGAGTCATCCCCAGGGCGGCGTTGTAACGCACGTTAGGATAGGGATCCACCAACAGGGCATCAAGTTCCTCGAGAGCTTCCTTTCCACCGATCACTCCCAGCGTGAAGGCTGCTGCTGAACGCAATTCACCCTTAACACTGCGACGGGTACTGTCCTCGCTAAATTCTTGACAGGTTTCCTTCAGCAATGCGAGCACGCCGGATTCTTTCTGCATTTGTTCCGGGCTGATATTTTCGGTTAACACGGCCAGCGACTCGAGTGCCGCATAACGCACATCAACTTCCTCTGCGGAACGTTCCAGTCGGGCCGCCTCCAACAACTCAGGGACCCCAACGGGGATTTCAAATTCACCCAGGCACTTGCAGAGAAATACACGCAAGCGGATGCGTGACGCATCCAGGTTGCCGGCCTGTAATTCTGATTTAAGAACCTCGGCCAGTTCCTTGGCCAGTTCCTTGTCCCGTTTTAATTCGGGATAATCCGAATCACGTAACAGGTCAGACAGGGTAAAGGCCTTTTGCCAACTGGCCTTATTCAAGGACTGCAAGTCTCGCACCAGGTCCCTGGGATCGGTTCCCATGTGGGCAATCCAGCTAAAAAGCACCCAGACCATCACGATGATCGCGACGATGATCATCGGGATCAGGAACAGCTGTACGAGGAAACCCGCATTGGGTGCCTGCACGGGGGGCAGTGATGCGGGCAAGGGCGTCTCCGCCCCTGGCTCGTTCTCAATCCGCGGTTTCGTCAATGACTCAGGAACGCCTGCCCGGGAAGACTCACCAGGATCATCACTAGATTGCTCGTTTTCTTCGTGGGACTCGGACATCTCGGGGCTCCTAATGCGAGAGTAAGTTCAGTAAAGTGTAAAGGCACGAGGTCGATCGTCAACCCGCATGACCGGAACCCGTGTACTGCACAAATCCATATGGCGGGCTGCTCCTTATCACCGGTTCCGATGCGATGCACATCCTCGATTTAACACTCGACGATCCCCGGGAAAACCTGGCCCTGGATGAGGCACTCCTGGACGAAGCCGAGGCACAGGATCCCGGCTATGAAATCCTGCGCACCTGGGAGTTTCGCCAGCCGACCGTGGTACTCGGTCGTTCCTCGCGGCTAATCGACGAGACCCATACGGCAGCCTGTCAGCGTGATGAGATTCCGATCCTGCGTCGATGCAGCGGTGGTGCCGCGATTGTTGGTGGCCCTGGGTGTTTGATGTATAGCGTGATTCTCAGTTGCGAACTTCGCCCCCAGTTGCGGATGATTGATCAGGCGCATCAATTCGTGCTCAGCCGAATTACCGAGGCGCTCCAATCACTGGATGTCACGGCAGAACTGGCAGGCACCAGTGACCTGGCCTGGGGAACCCGGAAGTTTTCGGGAAACAGCCTGCGTAGTAAACGGACACACCTGCTTTATCATGGCACCCTGCTCTACGATTTTCCACTACCGCTCGTGAGCAAGTACCTGGCGAGTCCGCCGCGCCAACCCGAGTACCGCCAGGGGCGCGACCATGACGGTTTCCTGGCAAACGTGCCCGTCTCGCGAGACGCCTTGCAAGCTGCCCTCTGTGCCGCCTGGCAACCCGCCACATCATGCCGTTCATGGCCTGAGCAGCGCACCCGGGAACTGGTTGCTAACAAGTACAGCCAGGAGACCTGGAATAGGCGCTTCTGATCAGACCAGTCCCCAGCGTTTTCGCAGGAACCATTCTCCACTCAAGAGAAGCACGATGGCGAGGAAAAAGGACCAGGCATCAAGATCCGAACCACCCAGTTGCCACTTGGTTTCCATCTCGATTTTCAATTCCGGTGGTTTATCTCTCAGGGACTTGATGAGTGCCGGCACCTGTTCCGGCGCAACCAGTTTTCCACCTTCCGCCTGGGTAAATCGAGCCAACCAATTAAGCTGGTCGATATCAGCGCGGGGATTACTTTTTTCCGCTTGCTGATCCATCACGTGAAAATCAGCACGTGCCGATCCTACCACCTGTTTATCCCGCAATGCACGCACCTCGATGCGGTACGCCCCGGGTTCTTTTAGGTCCTTGATTTCACCTTTCCAGTGACTTTCATGAGGAACCAGTCTCGCCAGGTGATCATCACCGGCAGGATCAATCCAGCGAACTTCCAGCTTCACGTCAGCCTGCACATCTCCACCAGTCGTTCGAATACCGGTTTCAAAATTAAGGGGCATACCGGGAAGATAACGTCGCTGGGATAGTTTTACCCAGACGTCACGCCGAACAATATCTTCACGATGCACCAGCCAAAGAATCAATTGTCTCCAGAATTTCCTCAGTTCGCCATCGAATCCCGCGCGCTTCCACTGCCAGGTGGAATCACCGGCGAAGGCCAGCGTACGCCCCGCACCATACTCCCCGGCCACGAGCAGGGGATCTTTCGTCGGGCTGGCCAACAGGACCCGAGCTCGATCCTTGATCCCACTAAACCGGTTCGCACCATTCAAGGGAGGCAACGACAGCCAGCGAGATCGATTGTCCGATCCAGGAACCAACTGAGTGATCGGGTGACGCCCGAGTGGCACCATCGGGATCTGGCCCTGCAGGTGGAAAGCACGTTGGACTTCGGCGGTCGCCCCGAGTCCCTGCTGTTCAAAGCGTTCAAAGGTAACTGGTACAACATCAGCAACCGGGGTCCCGCCATAGCCGCCCGGTCCGAAACTGTGGTACCCACCGATCATCAGGAAGCCCTTCCCGGCTTCAACCAACTCGGCTAATCGTCGCAGGTTTTCCTTGGAAATCGCCCGCGCATTGAGGTTTTCCAGGATCACGATATCAAAGGGTTCTTCGCTCAGGATCTGGGTACGTGGATCGGGCCATTGCGTGCGACTGTTCATAGCCACGAGCTGTTCCACGAGTTCCATGTCGGGCGAGCTGGCGATCGTATTACGTAGCTCCAGCTGTTCACCCAGCCGACTGCCATAGAGGTAGAGAACCTTGATACCGCCTTCCAGGACAGTCAGGTAGGCAGACAACCGATTGTTTTCCACCAGCAGTTCCCCTGGCTGCTCCGCGACCTGGCAGGAAATCACGTAGCTGCCGGTTTGATCCGGAACATAATCGACCTCGATAGGAACCTGTTGGTCATCTTCCCTGGCGATCACCTGGAGTGTTCGTTGAAATACTTCCTGGCCCTGTTCATTAACCACTTTCACGGTCACCGGAAGTTGCTGGTTAACATACCCCCGAACACGAACCATGCCACGGATGGTAAAGCTATTCTTGACAAAGACCGTGTATTGCTGGGGTAACTGTTCCAGCGCCAGGTCCTTCGCCTGCTGAACATTACCACGCTGGCCGAACGGTACCGTGTACAGGGGAACTCCCAGGCGTTCCAGTTCTCGACCTGCCTGGTGAATCTCGATACGTGGGGCATAAGCCGTCTGGGTCCCGTCTCCCATCAGGACCACTGACGAAACACGTTCTCCCAGGTTTTTCTGCAGGACCTCGTAGAGCGTCCCACCAATATCCGTCTCCTGTCCCTGGGCGGCTTCCGGAATCTGTAACTTGCCCGCCTCCAGGTCATGGGGATGTAAAACCGTATCATACCCGTACACCTTGACCTTGAGGTTCTCGTCGAAACCAGCGAGGATCGGTTCGATCGTATTGAGCAGCTTGACCTGGTCTTCCCAGCGCGTTCGTTCACCGCTGGTACCGGGCTGCTCCATGCTCTGGCTTTCATCGAACAGTAACAGGACTGACGCTGTCTGGGGTTGTGAATCCGTGTAAACGTAACTCGGTTGCAACATCGCCAGCAACAGGAAGAGGACCAGGATTGTTCGTAACGTAAGCAACGTTAGCCGACGACGCCTGGTGAGTCTCCCGAAGCGAGGCCCCAGGGCCAGCAGAGCCACCATGACCAGCATGGCAATGATAATGGCAAGATAACTGTCGAAAATCGGTTCGACGAACCAGTATCCTGTCATGCCTGCACCTCGCTCACCGGACCTGCTTCCGGCGATGCCACCACTTCCACTGCTGACGAATCTTTCTCATAGAATCGATTGGCCAGGGTGTGTTCCAACGCCAACACGAGGACCAGCATGAGGACCAGGAACGGATAGAATTCCTGGCCCACGCGCTTGTTACGGATACCAAATTTTATTTCTTCGCGATTGCGGGCCAGTTGATAACGATCGACGCCCAGCAGTTGGTCCAGTGCCCCCGACTCCAGTCGTTGCAGGTTACTTTGCTCTACGCCGTAATTCACGGCAAAACCGCGCAGCACGGGACCACCCCGGTTTCCCTTGAGGCGATAAGCCCCCACGTGTTCCGTATCACGCACCACGATTCGTCCATCCTGGGCATTACGCTCCAACGGATCCTCCTGCGGGATAAAAAGCTGGTACTGGTCCGGATCTGTCACCGGGTCATGGCTTAACTGAGCGGTTTCACCGGCCTGGTAATTCAATCGCTCATCACCTCGGTTCACCAGGTAGAGCAGGGTTCGGTTTATCAGCAGGAAGTAGGGCCAGGGATCTGCAGCAGCAGAAAGCTCATTCCAGGATTCGCGGCCTGGGGATTGCAGTCTTTCGGTAATCGGCGTGGTCAGCGTTACCACACGACCTTGTCCATAGCCACTGGTAACCAGCGCCGGCAACTTGCTGTTTCCATAATTCATCACGACGCGTGTCTCGGGATCAACAGGTTTCATCATCCAGTGGCGAAATACAGGAAATTGTGACCATGGAACGCTGCTGCCCAGATCTCGAAAGTCCTGTAGCAGGCGGTGACCAGCATCGACCGGCGACAGGAAGAGATCACCCGGACTACGCCACTGGCGAACAATTTTTCCTCCCAGCAACTGGCGCACGGGCGCCTCCTGGAATGAATCCACGGGATTAGCATGATTTCCCAGGAACACCCCGAGTCCACCACCGGCATTGACGAATCCGGCCAATCGCTGCCATTGCTCGGCAGTGAGAGGCTTGGGGTCGAGCAGGCAGACGGCCGCATATTTCCCCAGGTCACGCAGGTTAAAATCGGATTGCCTGACCACTTCACAGTGAAACTTGGCCTGGTTCGTCTGGCGAAACTGGTAAGGTGCCACGGCTTCCGTCATCAAGTGTGCAGCCACATTTTCCGGGGCAACCACCAGCACCGGCCAGGCATCGTGGACCGCAATCGTAAAAAAACGTTCGTTATCCAGGTGTAATCCATCATCTGCGAGCAGCCGAATTCTCCCATGATGTACTCCCAGCGGCAGTCCGGACAGTTCAAAATCAATACGCTTGGATTCCCCCGCCTTCAGGTTACAGACCGTGCGACCACGCGGATTTTCCTTGGGCAACAGGATCTTTCCATCCTGTAAAACAGGTCGCGTAGGATCGTACTCTTCCAGCATCACTTCCACCGTGTGCTGAGCATCCATGCCGGTTTGCAGCACTTCGGTAGTCAGTTGAAAGTTACTGTTTTTTGTTAACGCCTGCTGGTCCAGTTGCAGTTCGCCCAAGGCCGTGTTCTGTACCTCTTCCACACCCACATCAATAACATGCACCACGGCCTGTGTTTCTGCCAGTCGACTTTTCAGCTGAGGCGATCGAACATCCCAGGCCTGCTGACTAAGATCCGTGAACACATACAATTCCTTCCGTTCGTGTTCGCTCTGCTCCACCAGCGCCAGGGCATCAAGGATCGTTTCCGACAACGGCCGCGGCATGGAGCTAGTACGAATCTGCTGAACTGTCTTTTCTGCAGCTGCAAAATCAATGGCGAAAACATGCTGTCGCTGATGGCTGTCGATGACCGCCACCTCGCTATCACCAGGCAACTGGTGAATCAGCCAACTGGCTATCTCCTGGGCAACCTCCAGCCGGGTCTGGTTACGATGACGGTACGTCATGCGTGGTGCAGCATCGACCACCAGGGCTGCCGCCACGGGTGCTTCCCTGTCGCCAATCAATAACGGCTCATCCTGGTCCAGCATCTTGATTCCGGTAACCACCAGGACCATGACCAGCAGCAGCGCCACGCTACCCAGGATGGCCACGGGCAATCGTCCCTGCCGAGTTCGCCAGGCAAAGAGCAACGACACCACGACCAATACCAGGAGGGCGGCCACGAGGCTGATCATGAGCCAGGAAGCCTGTTGATTGGAAGCGATACTCGGACGAGCCAGGGCTGCCGCCAGGAACGCTATCGCCAGGCATCTCAAGGCGAGCAGTAGCCAATGTCGTAGTTGAAGATTGCGACTGTTCGTTGTTTCTCGCTGCTGCAGGAAGCGTAACGCAGGAAACTGTAACTGGCGCGGCTGGCGGCGCATGATCAGATGCAGGATGACCGGAACGGCCACCATCAGTCCACCCAGCAACAATGAAATATTTACGAACGCCATGGCAATTACTACGGGAAACTCCTAGAACCGGGCCTGCCGACTCTGCAGATACTCTGTGAGCGCCTTGTCAAACTGCATGCTTGTATCGAGATTGACGTAATCGATTCCGGATTGGAAACACTCCTCGCGATACTGCTCGCAAAACCCTTCCACTTCGGCCAGGTAATCACGTCGATACTGGCTGGTATCGACGGTCATTTTTTGCTGACTTTCCGGGTCTTCGAATTCCACGAGCCCCTGGAAAGGAAAACTGGCTTCCGCTTCATCAAGGATATGAAACAGGATGACATCGTGTCCGGCATGTCGCAGTTGCCTGAGAGAACGCAGGACAGGATCAGGATCGACCAGCAGGTCTGAAAAAACCATTAACAGGCTACGTTGCTTAATCATGGCAGCAACCTGTGACAGGCTGTAGGCCAGGTCAGTGACTCCTTCCGGCTTCAAGCGAGACAGGTGAGCCAGCAGGTTTCCCAGTTGCGTGCGTTTGGAACGGGGAGGCAAACAGTCTCGCACCTTCTCGTCGAAGGTCACCAGGCCCACCGGATCCTGCTGATGGATCATCAGGTAGCAAAGTGCCGCAGCCAGGCAGATCGCATAATCAAACTTGGTCACTTCCTGTCGATAGGTGTATCCCATCGAACGGCTCAAATCCATCAGCATGTAACCGGTAATATTGGTTTCGGCCTCGAATTTCTTGACATAGTACTTATCCGTCTTGGCAAAAACCAACCAGTCAATGTCCTTGGGATCATCGCCCGCGGTGTACTTGCGATGCTCACTGAATTCAACCGAGAATCCCTGGAAAGGGCTCGCATGTAAGCCCTGCAGAAATCCCTTCACGACAAACTGGGCGCGCAGGTCCAGCCGCTTGATTTGATTAACAACTTCCGGTTTCAGGTACTGTTCAACCGAGGGCATGATGGCAGAACCGAGTCATCCCGGGATTTCAAGTGGTCTTGGGAATTGGGGGAGTGGCCGCACCAGAAAACTTCTCAATCTCGGGCTCGGCTACTTCTTTGATCAACCGCTCGATCACCGTTTCCGTACTCATTCCTTCTGCTTGGGCCTGGAAATTGGTGCTGACACGATGACGCAAGACAGGATTTGCAATCTTACGAATATCATCAACAGCCACAGAAAATCGACCATCCATCGCTGCCAACGCTTTTCCTCCGTTGATCAGGAATTGACCAGCACGTGGTCCAGCTCCCCAATCAACCAGTTCCCGAATAAATTCCGGTGCAGACGGATCATCGGGTCGCGTTGCACGAACCAGCCTGGCAACGTACTTGATAATGTATTCACTGACAGCAACCGAGGCGACGAGCTTCTGTAATTTCACGATTGCACGGGAAGAGAATACCTTCTTGATCTCGGCTTTTTCATTGCGACAGGTTACCGCCAGGATCTTTTCCTCTTCCGCCGCGCTGGGATACCCCACCTTGATATTGAACATGAAACGATCCAGTTGAGCCTCGGGCAACGGATACGTTCCCTCCTGTTCGATGGGATTCTGCGTGGCAATCGTAAAGAAAGGCTTCGGCAACGCATAGGTGGTGCGCCCCACGGTCACTTCCCGTTCCTGCATCGCCTGCAAGAGTGCCGCCTGGGTCTTGGGGGGCGTTCGATTGATTTCATCAGCTAACACGATGTTGCTGAAAATCGGCCCCTCCACGAATCGAAAATTCCGACGACCCTGGTCATCCTCTTCCAGCACATTGGTCCCGGTAATATCCGATGGCATCAGGTCCGGTGTAAACTGGATGCGATTAAAACTCACATCCAGGATCTGTGAAAGCGAACTGACCATCAGCGTTTTTGCCAGGCCAGGAACACCCTCCAACAGACAATGTCCACCCGTAAAGATAGCTGCAAACAACTGCTCGATGACCTCGTCCTGGCCCACGATCACTTTTTGCAGTTCTTGCTGCATCAACTTACGATGCTGGCTGAATTCCTGCAGGACATCACCCAGGTTGCGTTGTTTAGTAGACACCGAATCATGTTTCCCGAAAAACAGGCTGTCCAGTCCGAGGGATCCGTGGCCATCGTCACATTGTCGATCTCAACAACTGCTCCGTATCGACCACGTCCCAGCAACCCTAGATTCTATAGTCCACCCCGAACATCAGCAATCGAAACCATTCACGTTGTCCTCGAAAGCGAACAGCCCTACATTGGTTGGTAGACGTGAGAATGTGAAATTAGTGGTTCTACAGGAGCTGTAACAACGCTGGACACCTCACAACAGGATCAACCGGACCATTTCAGAGCAGGATCAGAATTTGCACTGTTTGCGACGGTCAGTCGTACCGATTGCGTTATAACATGGTGGTACCCGGGCTCGTGTTGAAATCAACCCTGGCGACCACGGACCCCTTCAGAAACTTATCCGGATCACTGACGAGCAACGACCCCATGCAACCCACGAAGTGTACAAGATCACACTCGAGTGCCTGGCCTCTCATCGTGGCAACGTTTCTTGCTGCCTGGATTCCGTTGCAGGCGGTCCCTCGATCGGTCTCCGCCCAGGTCACGGCAGAACAGGCCAACCAGGCCATCGACCGGGGCGTCAGTTACCTGAAGAACCAGTACAAGATCAACAACAACCGGTGGCCCGAATACACGGCTGTGCCGGGCGGTATTTCGGGACTCTGCACCCTCGCTTTACTCCAGTCGGGACTGCCGGCTTCCGATCCCACCATTCAACAGTCCTTGGAACAATTACGTTCCATGGACAATCTCAGGATGGTCTATGCACGATCACTGGTAACCATGGTGCTGTGCGCTGCAGATCCCAAGCGAGATCGACTCCATATCCAGGAACACGTGCGCTGGTTACAAGAGGCCCAGGTCACGCAGGGGCCCCACAAGGGTGGCTGGAGTTACAGCAATGGAAAAACTCAGACCAGTGATCCGTCAAATTCCCAGTTCGCCCTGATGGCTCTGCACGAGGCCGAAGAGGTTGGAATCGCTGTCGACAAGGCAACCTTCCAGTCCGCGCTGGACTACTGGTTGAAACGGCAGGACCGGGAAGGTGGCTGGAGATATCAGCCGGAACTGGCAGCGACATTAAGCATGACCTGTGCAGGCATTTCCTCGCTGGTCATCGCCTCCGGAAAACTCGGCAACGCCGACGCGCAAATCGTCAACAACCAAGTGGACTGTTGTGGAAACCAATCGGATGAAGACGCGTTGCAGCGGGGTATCGACTACCTGGGACGGAAACTGAGGATCACCAGTAATCTCTACTATCTTTATGCGCTGGAACGTGTCGGTCGACTGACTGGCAGGCGATTCCTGGGACGCAACGACTGGTATCGCATGGGATCGGAAATGCTGGTGAAGCAACAGGACCCATTGGACGGCCATTGGAAGGGTAGCGGCGTCCGGGAAGACAACAAGTTCGTGGCAACCAGCCTGGCACTCCTGTTTCTTTCCAAGGGACGACGACCGGTCGTGGTAGCACAGATGAAGCACGGGTCGTCCGAAAGTACGTCCTGGAATCATCATCGCCATGCCGTCCATCACCTGACCCAACACATTGAATCCCTCTGGAAACGGGACTTAAGCTGGCAAACCATTTCAATCCAATCTGCAACACTGACCGATTTAATGGAAACCCCGGTACTCTTTATCAGTGGCAGTGAATCCCTTGACCTGGACAAGGAGCAGAAAGAAAACCTTCGCGACTACGTGAACCAGGGTGGCTTTATCCTGGCCGAGGCCGCCTGCAACAACAAGGCTTTCGACAGCTCCTTTCGAGCGCTCATGAAAGAACTGTTTCCCGAAAGCCCGTTGCGGGTTTTGCCACCAGATCATGCCATCTGGTTCGCACAGGAAAAGATCGCGCCCCGGTTTGTCGGTACCCTGGAAGGTGTTAATGCTTGCTGTCGGACCAGTGTGGTCTACAGTCGGATCGATCTTTCCTGTTACTGGGAATTAAATCAACGTCGCCAACTAGACAACTACCCGGCGCCAATCCGTGAGGAAGTGGAACAACGAACCCGCCTGGGCGGCAATATTATCGCCTATGCCACGAACCGTGAACTCAAGGACAAGCTGGATCGGCCCGAGTTGACACTGCGGGACAAATCCTATGAACAACCCACGCGTGGCACACTGGTACTGCCAAAACTGAGCCACCCTGGTGGCAGCGACGATGCTCCCCACGCCCTGGCCAACCTGTTGACCCTGATGCGAGTTCAGTTTGATATGCGGGTGGGTACGCAACGACGCTTACTGGCTGCCACCGACGAGTTGTATAAATACCCAATCCTGTTTATCCACGGGCGACGGGCATTTCGCTTTACGGCCCAGGAACGCAAGGCACTGGCCCAATACCTGCAACGTGGAGGAACGATCTTTGGAGATTCCATTTGTGCCAGCCCGGAATTCGCCCAGTCGTTCCGCCGTGAAATGCAGGCCATTTTCAACAAGCAATCCCTGGTCCGTATTCCACCGGATCATCCGTTGTTCAGCACCGACTTCGGAGGATACGCATTACAGACCGTGACCCTGCGTGACCCGCAGATCCGATCGGACGATGATCCGCTCAATGCGAAACTCAAACGAACCTCTCCCTACCTGGAAGGATTAACCCTGGGAGAACGACTGGCGGTCATTTTCTCCCCGTATGATCTGAGCTGTGCCCTGGAAAACCAAACATCCCCCGAGTGCAAGGGTTATATCAAGGTGGATGCCGCCAAGCTGGGAGCTAACGTGATTCTCTTTGCGCTTCAGCAGTAGATTTTGGCGCTCCCAACGCACCAAGAACAGGTAGGTCGAGGGATCTGTTACAGGGTTTTTGACCGTGTCTAACCGCCGCACAATCTTCTTGCCCCGTATCGGTTTTGGTGTTAGTCTCAGGGCTGATATGAGCAGTACGCACCTCGTCTTTTCCTGATACGTTTTTTTTCGACTCGTATCCCGTGCAGCCACATCCTCGAACATCTGCTATTGAATGCTTTCCGGGAGCTTAACCATGAAACGCCAGCGACCTACTTCCCAACGTAATCGACAGGTTCCTGCTCGCCATCGACCGCTTCGCATGGAAAGTCTCGAAGGTCGACTGATGCTGGCTGCTGACCTGGCAACATTCCAAAACCCCTTTAATGCGACTGACGTCGATAACGATACACACGTGACCCCTCGTGATGCCTTGATCGTGATTAACCTGATCAACGTTCCCGCAACCCGTGGTGACGTGGTTGGCGGATTCATTGACGTCAATGATGATGATTTCGTTTCTCCTCATGATGCCCTCGGCGTCATCAACGTGCTCAACAATCCCGAGACCATGCCAGTAAGCGTGGCGGACAAGTTCCACAAGCTGGTCATGACACTTGACAATGTACCTACCGAACTTGATGGCAAGCTCAAGCTCGTCAAGGACAAGCTCGTTACTACCCAGAATGAAATGAAACAGGCGCATGACGTGATGCGTGCCGAGCTGGACGACTTCCTCGAGTTTGCTGTTGAACAACATGTGGCACTAGAAAAACGCTTCCAGGATCTCGAGGCCAGCATGGATTTTTCCTTCACGATCATGGAACGTGAAATCCGTGAAACGGCCACCGATTTTGCCCAGATCAACACCGAAATGTTTAACGAGGCAGACTTTGATCGCCTCGACACCGAACTAAACATGGTCGAGGAAGTCATAACGCCGGAACTCACGGCAATCGACAGCCAGGACACTGCCGAATTTGAATTCCTCATGGACGAGTTCAGCTGGGACCATGTCGAGGACCTGGGTGACGGACTGGAAGCCCTCTTCTCGGACCTGGAAGACATGGTCAGCACGACGGACATTGAGAATCCTGTCGAGAGCCTGGCCCCTGAATTCCAGGACTGGATAACTGAACTGGATGCTGGCGAAAACACACTGGCCGATTTCATGGTTGCCCAGTTGGAGACCCCGGCTGCGGAAGACTGGTTACTGCAGGGTGGCGATGACGTCGCGGCCCTGGTCGACGCCATGCAGGCAGACCTGGCCGAGAATGAAACCGATTTCATGGAATTCGTGGATGATTACTTCACCGAGGACAGCGCCTTCATCGACATGGTGGATGATCTTTTTGGCGAATGTATCAACGGCGAAATGCATCACGGCGACCAGGTTGCCATCGGCGGTGAAACCACGGGATCCGCCATCCTCGTCGATGACGCGACCTCCTTCGAGCTGGATTTCCATAACGATCCGGAGCTTCTCAGTCTGGCCGAAGAACTGCACGAACAACCCGTGATGATTTTCGGTACCCTGGAAAGAGTGCCGGGAATCGAGATTCCGGAACGCACGATCATGGACGTCAAGAAAATTATTCCCAAGAAAGAATTCAGTGACCTGACCGATAAATTCAAGGGATACAACGACCCCGTCTTCGGTTCACTGGCTGGTAAGTTCGAGGATATCTATGAAGACAATGTCGATCATTACATGGACGTGATTGCCGACACGTTTTCCCTTCACAATGAACCGGAAGGCATGCTTCTCAACGAGATGACTCGTTAGTGATCTTCCAGCATCGTACGATCAGTTACTCGACCGCGCCTGCCACTGCAGTAACAATGGCAGCAGGAACAGGTTCCCGAGTAGTCCACCCAGCATGCTAAGTCCTACCAGTACGCCAAAGTAGACGATCGGGACAAACTGGCTGGTACAGAGCACAGAAAAACCGACGATCAATGCCAACGTGGAAAGAACCACGGACAGGCCGACCGTCCGGTGGGAATGCTGCAAGGATTCCGTGACGGAACCGCCCGCCTGACGCTCTCGTTGAAACGAGGTGATGTAGTGGATCGTGCTGTCGATACTCAGGCCCATCGATACGGCAGCAATCATGACGGCTCCCATGTTCACGTTCGCCTGAACCCAACCCATTCCTCCCATGACTACCAGGATCGGCAGCATGTTAGGAACGAGGGCAATGATTGCCAGCGAAACACTACGGAAGGCGATCGCCATCATGAGTCCGATGCCCAGGCTGGCGACCAGGAAACAGATCCACTGGTCACGAACCAGGCTCTTGATGAGGCTGGTCAACAGTACAAAGAATCCTGTCACTGACGCCTGTGCCGTACCATCGGTCGGGATCGGAAATTCCTCGCGACTGATCCGCTCCACCTCGCCGATCAACCACAGCTTGTCTTCTGCGGATTGCCTCTCCCGACTGCGCAGCATGACTCGCAGGTAGTAATCCGACGGCTGATCAGGATCCTGGCCACGAATCGCCCGAACAAATCCCGGCATTGCGATCTGCATGAGTGCAGCGTTCTCCTGCAGGCCCAGCAATTTCCCTACCGGTTGCAACTGCCAGGCACGCAGGCCGTCCACAAGGCTGACAACACTCGTCAATGCCGGCTGCATTTCCTTGCCGGACCGGGCTGGTAGTCGCAAGGTGCGTAGGCGTTGTTGCAAACGTTCAACACGCCCGACGTAATTTTCGTTTAAGTGCTGAGGGGCCGGCACCAACAGATCCCAGGAACCACTGCCACCGAGGTTATCCTCGATGAAATGGTAAGCCTGCACCAGTTCGCTGTCCTGCCGAAAATTTCGCGTGAAATCGGTTTCCAGTTGCAAGCGTGGAATTCCAAAGATGGACAGGATCGCGATCAGCACCGCGCTACCCAGGATCCAGGCGCGCCGCCGCTGTACCCAGTTGACCAGTTGCTCCAGTTTCGTGACCAACCGATCACGACCCCAGGGGTACCTGGGCAACTGATCACGAGAAGCGACCAGCACCAAACCAGGCACCAAGAGGACAATACTGACGAGCACCAACAGTGATCCCATGGCCATCATCAAGCCAAAATCGCGAACCGGCCCCACCTGGGCAACCAACAGCGCTGCAAAACCAATCGCATCCGTGCAACAGGTCCAGAAAACAGGTGCCGCCAGGTATGCAAGTGATTGGTGCAGCGATTCCACCGCATTCAAGTCACGCGACCTGGCCAGGCGATATCGAACCGCCACATGGACGACCGTTGCAATCCCAATCACGGTCACCAGGGCGGTTAACATGGAACTGACCATGCTCAACGGCAGGTCCAGCATGGTCAGCAGGGCTCGCGATACCAGCAGCGTGAATTGAACCACCGCAACGGCGATCAACGCCCAGCGAAAACTACGGAAACATCCCAGGATAACCAGGGCCAGCAGCCAGGTCGTTATCTGACCCAGCTTGCGCCCATCCTGTTCCACGTACTGGAAACCATCAACCACCATGACCGGTTCCCCGGCAATCATTCCTGGCGGCAAATCATCCGGTAGATTGCTGGCAACCTTTCGTATCTGGCCAATCGTTTCGCTGCGATCAACCTTGGTTGCTGCCTCCGCTTGCAGCATGCAGACCAAGGCCACGGTTTTTCCGTCCAGGCCATGGGTCATGCCAGCAAACATTTCCAGCAAGGCTTTCGCCAGTGGATCGTTCGGGTCAAGCAGCGGAGCGTTCTGCAGGGATCCGGACGAGGTAAGTTTCTTGACCAGCGCCAGCTTCTTCAGCATGTCATCCAGGAAGGCCACGCTCAATATGTCGTCGATACCGGGTATCTTGCGGAGCTGGCGACTAACCCGACGAACCCGATCAATCCCCGTGCCGTCCGGAACCATCAATTCCGGGTCCTGGTAGACAAGCAACACGATTTCATTCCCACCAAACGTCCGCTGTAGTTTCCGCAGTGGGGGTAGCAACGGGTCATTCGAGGAAAACATGTTTTCCAATGAACGATCGAACTCAAGCGTCGTCGACAATGGAAAAGAAACTACCGTGATGATCGCAGCCAGCAGCAGCAACAGCCATCGGCCAGCCATCAGCTTCGTTGCAATCTTGTGCCCCACGATTCTTTCCACTCCAGCCCAAGCATCTAAATCCAGATTGACCCCAGTACCGCCGACATGTTATCCACTAAAGTATCGCTGGCAACCTGCGGTCGGGATCTCCGTGACCATGGTACAATAGAACTTCCCTTCGCCGGATCATCAAGTTAACCCATGGCACACCCTATCTCCTCAACCACCCCACGTTTCGATCGCTGGCTGCTGGCCGCGCTGTTACTAGGACTGCTGGTCCGGGGCAGCATGCTCTGGCAGTACCGAGACACCTTGACCCGGGACGTTGATAATTACGGAGAAATCGCCGGCAACCTGCGGCAACACTTCATCTTTGGACTTGGACAGGATCCTGTCGTACCAACAGCCTTTCGGCCACCACTTTATCCGCTGCTGTTGGCAGCCACGATGGTCCAGCAAAACATCACGCCTCTCCAGGTCGCTCAACTGCATCTCCTACTGGCCCTGGTAACCATGATTTTGGTCTACCTACTGGCCCGGCAATACCAGCTGGGACGAGCAGCTCCCTGGGCAGTACTGTTGTTCGCTTGCGACCCGGTCCTGATGTACCAATCGACGCGAATCATGACTGAAACGCTGGCTACCCTGATGGCCGTGGCCACGCTCTATGGATTCTCACGGTTACAACATCGGCGTCATTGGTCTACCGCGCTGGGATGTGGGTGCCTGATCGGATTAAGCATTCTCTGTCGACCCACGTTCCTGGTATGGCTCGTGTTAATCCTGCTAGCCATCGGATTGCTGGAGTCTCGTTGGCGTCAACGCCTGCAACTGGGAACTGCCCTGCTCCTGGGTGCCGTCCTGATGGTCACTCCATGGACCGTTCGAAACCTGGTGCAATTTCAAAAACCGATCGCACTCACAACTCATGGCGGATACACCTTGCTCCTGGGAAACAATCCTGTCTTCTACGACCATTTACGCAATCAGCCACCAGGTACTGTCTGGCAATCCGCGGAAGTGAATCGTTTCAAACAGGGTTTACAGAAGATGGCTCCGTACGACGATCCACATAAGGATTACTGGTCAACGGATATCACGCATCCCACGAATCAATCCGTGTCCAACGCCACGGAATACGAGGCTGATCGCTTTGCTTATCGCGTCGCGTGGCATCAAATCAGCCAGCAACCAGCAATGTTTATCTGGTCCAGCCTGGTCCGCCTCGGAAGACTGTGGTCTCCCTTACCGCACCAAATTAATCCAAACGAATCTACTGGATCGCGCGGGCTACGTTACTTAACTGCCGGCTGGTATGGAGCCCTGTATCTGCTAGCACTGACAGGCTTGTTCCGTTTGCGTCTCACCGTGCTGCGTGAACCCTGGGTGTGGGGGCTGCTTCTAGTCGTCACATTAACGGCTGTTCATACACTATTCTGGAGTAATATTCGCATGCGAGCACCGCTGATTCCCTGGCTCATCTTGCTCGCCACAGCGGGGGTTCAGGGGTGGTGGCTGAGGGGATCGAGAAGCACCTCTACGCAGGGTGCTGCCGACGCCTCTCCAAAAGGCCCTAAAGTGTGATCAGGAAATGATTTCCGAATCTGGATAAGCGGTGATATTTGGCTTGCTCCGGAACGTGCCCCTCTTTATAATCCGCCCTGCTTTTCAAGCTTGAACTCTTCGCGAATCCGGAATTCCTGGAAAGAGACTCCATTCCGTTATCACGAAGCGGGTTCAAGTGACCACGTGAAGCGATTTCTCATCGGTCAAACGCATGGGCAAGGATGCCGCAAATCAAAAGCGATTTCAGCAGCCATCAGGGCGGCTTGCGCTACTTGCATGCGCGGACTGGCTCCATCGCAAATCTTACGGGCGGAAGATCCATTACCTGCTCGCAGCTACCTTCCTCCTGCTGGGCCTGGGTCACGTGGGGGCGGGCGAGGTCTCGGTCGATTTTCCCGTAGGCAACCCGGAATTACCCATTCAGATCACTGCCCAACGGGGCGCCCAATGGACCCAGGGATCTTACGAGGTCTGGTACCTCGAGCGTTGTCAATTACGGCAAGGTGGCGTTACGGCCAGCGGAAATCATGCCGTGATCTGGATTGACCGTGCCGATCCTTTTCACAAGCGGTTTGATTACATGATCACGTACCTGGAGGGCCCTCGAACGACGGTCACTCACGGCCATGGCAGCGAGGTTCACAGCGCCACGGGTCGACGTGGCCAGATCCTGTCGGCAAAACGGTGGCTGGGGCAGTTTCATACATCGGCGGGTGTAGACTTGCGTGTTACAGAAACGATCAGTCGTGCTGATGTGCCGCAAGGATTCTACGAACGATCCCTGGCGTACCGTCGTGAACAGGGCAACTACCCGGTCCAACCGGCCCAGTTAATTGAGCAGCCCGGCTCGGCGGCAGCGGCACAGCAGGGAACCACGTTATCAGTAGGAAGTCGTCGAATCGTGGTCCAGGGTCGCAGTAACGTGGGATGGAATTTCAAGGTCGAGCAGGACCCGACTCGCAACGAAACGGTAGCCATTGCCAAATCAGGTATTCGTGCCACGATCGAGGACCAGGGGCTGAAAGAATTTGACACGGGTGGCGTTGTCACGATTGAAACAGACAGCCTGGTCTTGTGGGCTCCCAAGCTGGAGGAATTGACTCGCACTGGACAGGTAGAGGCATCTGGGGATGTCCCACTGGAGCTTTACCTGGAAGGCAATATCGTTTTCCGACAGGGTGACCGCGTCATTTATGCCAACCAGATGTACTACAACGTGGCCGAAGACCACGGTGTCATCCTGGATGCGGAAATGCTGACACCGGTGCCTGAATACCAGGGTTTACTGCGGCTCAAAGCGGACGTACTGACTCAAGTCAACCGTCAGAATTTCACAGCGCATGGGGCAGCCATCACATCCAGTCGGATGGGTATCCCTAGTTATTGGTTCCAGTCCGAAACCGTCGAGTTACAGGATATTCAGCGGACCGCGGTCGACCCCATGACGGGCCAGCAGCGAACGCATCCGGAAACAGGTGAGCCTCTTGCCAACCATGATTTCCTTGCCAAGAGTCGCAATAACTTCCTCTATGTCGGAGGGATGCCCGTTTTTTACTGGCCTGTCATGGCAACGAACTTACAGAAACCTTCTTATTACCTGGACCGGATCCGCATCAAGAACGACAGTGTATTTGGCACTCAAACCATGGTGGACCTGGATATGTTCCAGTTGCTGGGACGTCAGGACATACCTCGCAACACAAAATGGATACTATCTGCTGACGCTTTCAGCCAGCGGGGCTTTGGCCTTGGCAACACGGTGCAATATGAGCGGGAATCTTTTCTACGACTGCCTGGGCCTAACTCCGGGACCCTCGACGTCTGGGGAATGCATGAAGCCGGGCTAGACAACCTGGGAGCCGATCGTCGAGCGCTGCTTCCGGAAAAGGATTTCCGTG
>MPLU02239145.1_pt1 | contig 72367 bp, 89 predicted proteins | sample 1617381 | NCBI WGS metagenome assembly MPLU02 (sample SAMN05944801, study PRJNA350692) | marine metagenome | biome: marine; feature: ODZ; material: water; isolation source: 90 m water sample filtered on 0.2 um supor filter | place: Pacific Ocean | collected 2012-04-08 | depth 90m m
AACAACACAACAGCACCATATTATCATAAAATTACTGTTACAGTAAGTAGTAGTAAGTTCTTATTAGATGGTACAGCAGATACAGTTGCTAAGCTTTCTCCTGGCGTAGTATACAGATTTGACCAAGCAGATAATACAAACTCAAACCATCCTTTAAGATTTGGTACAGCTGCAAATGGTTCAGAAATATCATCTGGAGAGTATACAATTTATAACAAAGTTGGAACTCCAGGCTCAGCTGGTTCATATACAGAAATTGCATTGGCTATGGATGCAACTAATCCATTATATTACTACTGTTCAAACCACAGTGGTATGGGTGCAAGAGTAGATGTAGGGACTCCAGCAACTACAACTCAAATTACAGAAGGCACAAATCAATATCATACAACAGAAAGAGTACAAGATGTCGTAGGGGCAATGTTCTCCAGTAATACCGAAAATGGTATTGCAGTAACTTACGATGATTCAGATGGTACAATAGATTTAGATGTTAGTGACCCAACAATCTCATTAACAGGAGATGTAACTGGTTCTGCAACTATGACGAACCTAGGAAATACATCTATCGCAGCTACAATTGCAGCCAATAGTGTTGCAATGGGAACAGACACAACAGGAAACTATGTTGCAACTGTCGCTGGAACTTCAAATGAAATTGAAGTATCTGGTTCTGGTTCAGAAACAGCAGCTGTAACAATTGGATTACCAGATGATGTAACAGTCGCAGGTGATTTAACAGTTAGTGGTGCAGCTGCCACAACAGGTAACATGACAGTTGGTGGAAACTTAACTGTATCTGGAACAACAACTACAGTATCTTCATCATCTCTTGCAGTAACAGACAGTACTGTTAAAGTTGCAAAAGATAACGCTGCAAACGCAGTAGACTTTGGATACTATGGACAATATGTTGATGGTTCAACTACAAAATATGCTGGTCTATTATGGGATGCATCTGAGTCAGATAAATTCAGATTATTCCATGGTAACCAAGCAGAACCTACAACCACAGTTAATACAAGTGGAACAGGTCATGCAACAGGTACTTTACTTGCAAATGTTGAAGGTGCATTAACAGGTAATGCTTCAACAGCAACAGCACTTGCAACTGCAAGAACTATTGCAGTCGCTGGAGATGTAGTTGGTTCTGCATCTTTTGATGGTACTGGAAACATATCACTTAGTACAACAATTCAAGCTGACTCAGTTGCATTAGGAACAGACACAACTGGTAATTATATGGCACAAGTTAGTGCTGGTGAAGGTATTGATATATCTCATACACAGGGTGAAGGTTCAACTGCAACAATATCAGCAGAACTTGCTACAGAAACAAACGCTGGTGTTGCAACATTTGATGGAACAGACTTTACAGTAAGTTCTGGAGATGTTACAGTTAATGCAGAAAGAATTCAAGACATCGTAGGTGCAATGGTATCAAGTAATACTGAAACAGGTATTGCAGTGACTTATGAGGATGGAGATGGTACTCTAGACCTTGCAGTAAGTCTTTCATCATTTGATACAGACGATTTATCAGAAGGCTCAAGTAATCTTTATCATACATCAGAAAGAGTTGCAGATGTTGTAGGTGCAATGGTAACCTCAAACACTGAAAGCGGAATTACTGTAACATATGATGATTCAGATAATACACTTGACTTTGCAGTAGGAACACTTAACCAAAACACAACTGGTTCTGCAGCTACTTTAACAACTGCAAGAACAATTCATGGTGTGTCTTTTGATGGTAGTGCAAACATTGATTTATCAGAAGTAGTTCAAGACACAGTAGGTGCAATGTTCGCCTCAAACACTGAAACAGGAATTACTGCAACTTATGAAGATTCAGATGGAACTATTGACCTAGTAGTAAGTGGTACATCATCAATCGTATCAGACTTCACAGAAGCAGTACAAGATGTGGTTGGTGCAATGGTATCATCCAACACAGAAAGTGGTATAGCGGTCACATATGAGGACTCAGATGGTACTCTAGACTTTGATATTGCAGACTACACAATTAGTCTTGGTGGTGATTTATCTGGTAATGCAACAATAACAAATGGTGGAAATGCAACCTTAACTGCAACGATAGCTGCTGGTTCTGTAGAGAATAGTATGTTAGCAGGTTCAATTGCAAACAGTAATCTTGCAAATTCAAGTATAACAGTTTCAGATGGTTCAAATACAAGTCCAGTAGCACTAGGTGGTACTTTGACTTTTGCTGGTACTTCAAACGAAGTAGATGTTGCAGAAAGTGCTGGAACAATTACATATGGACTACCATCTGATGTAACAATTGCAAACGACTTAACAGTTAGTGGTGACTTAGTAGTTACAGGAACAACAACTCAGTCTGGTGCAACAGTAACAGACTCAAACTTTACAGGTTTAACAGATGCAAACTCTGGAAATGCAACAGACTTTGGTTTCTATGGTAAGTATGTAGAATCATCAACCACAAAATATGCTGGTATATTCTACGATGCATCAACAGACAATACATTCAGATTATTTGCAGATACACAAACAGAACCTACAACTACAGTAAATACATCTGCAACAGGATATACAGTAGGTACATTAGTTGCAAACATTACAGGTAATGTAAGTGGTACTTCTGGAAGTACAACAGGAAACGCTGCAACTGCAACTGCACTTGCAACTTCAAGAAACTTTACAGTAAGTGGAGATGCAACTACAGATTCATCACAATCATTTGATGGAACAGGTAATGTTGCATTACCAATTACACTTGCAAACTCTGGTGTATCGGCTGCAACTTATGGTGATGCAAATAGTGTTGCTCAAGTAGCAGTAGATGCAAAAGGTAGAGTAACAAGTGCATCGAATGTAGACATTAGTATGCCTGCATCACAAGTATCAGACTTTGCAGAAGCAGTATCAGACCAAGTGGGTGCAATGTTCAGTTCAAATACTGAAACTGGAATTACAGTCACATATGAAGATTCAGATAATACAATAGACCTAGTAGTAGGAACAGTTGCATTAGGTTCTGGAACTTCTGGAAACTATGTTGATAATGTCACAGGTGGAACTGGTGTTACTGTAACAGGTAGTGCTGGTGAAGGATGGGAGCCTGCAATTGCTATTGGACAGGCAGTTGGAACATCAGATGATGTACAATTTGCAGATGTCACTGCAAGTGGTAATGTTGTAATTACAGGAAACTTAACAGTTAATGGTTCAACAGTAACAAACAGTGCAACAAATACAACTATCGAAGATGCACTAATTGAACTTAACTCTGGTGCTGGTTCTAATGCAAATGATTTAGGACTTGTCCTTGAAAGGGGGTCAACTGGTGATAATGCATTTATTGGTTGGGATGAGAGTGCAGACAAATTTGTAGTAGGAACAACTACTGCAACAGGTGGTTCAAGTGGTGATTTAACTATTACTACTGGTACATTGCTTGCAAACATAGAAGGTAATGTTACAGGTAATGTAACTGGTAATGCTTCTGGAACTGCAGCTACAGTAACAGGTGCAGCTCAGACTGCAATTACAAGTGTGGGTACTTTAACTGGATTAGCAGTAAGTGGTGCAGCCACAACAAGTTATACTACAATAGGTTCAAGTGCAAAAGCAATGAGAAATGTATTCATACATAGTGCAGGGCCAGGTGGTTCGGATGGAGCAGTAGGTGATATCTGGATAACATACTCATAAGCACAATATATAATGAATGAGGAAATTGATTAATGAGTTCAAAAGTAAAAACTCCAGGCGGGTGGAATGATACAACAGGATGGAGAGTAAAAACTCCATCTGGTTGGAAATCTGTCGTTGATGTAAAAAGAAAAACGCCTGGCGGATGGGAATTCCAAACTGGTACAATACAGGTACAACAACCTTTTCAGCAAACTTATCAACAGCCGTATCAGCAACCATATCAACAAGGTTATCAACAACCATATGAGGTTACTATACCAAGACCTACTACATATGAAGTAACGATTCCTAGGCCTACAACTTATCAGACTCCTAGACCTGCTAACTATGAAGTAACAATTCCAAGACCCACACAGGTTCAGAATTCAAGACCAGCGAACTATGAAGTAACAATTCCTAGGCCTACTAATTATCAGACTTCTAGACCAGCAAACTATGAAGTAACAATTCCTAGACCTGCTAATTATCAGACTTCTAGACCAGCGAACTATGAGCAGACTATACCAAGACCTACTCAAGTACAGAATTCAAGACCAGCAACCTATGAGCAGACTATTAATAGACCTTCTACATATGAACAAACTATTAACAGGCCTGGACAATATAATTATCAGATACAGAATCATAGACCTCAACAGTATAATTATCAGATTCAAAACCATAGACCAGCTAATTACGAACAGACTATTAATAGACCAACTAATTATCAGACTCAAGGACATAGGCCTGGGCAATATAATTACCAGATTCAGAATCATAGGCCTGCACAATATAACTATCAGATTCAGAATCACAGACCTCAGTATTATCAAACACAGGGTCATGCTTACAGGCCTGTACCATATTCACAGACTTATCAAGTTCAGTTGTATATTGCAGCGAACCCTAAATTTGGTGCTGGTGCTTCTCAGACCCAGTACCCTAATGCACAGTTAGTACCAATTAACCCATTAGCACCAACACTACCAATATACCAACCAGAGGGGCCTTGGAATCCAATAAGTGGTTCAAACCAACAACCTTATAATTATCAGATACAGAATCATAGACCACAGTATTATCAAACTACTGGACATGCAACTAGACCTCAGTATTATCAGACTACTGGACATGGAACTAGACCAACAACTTATCAGATTCAAAATCATAGACCATCTAGTTATGAAGTAACAATTCCTAGACCTACAACTTATCAAACACAAGGTCATTCAACTAGACCACAGTATTATCAGACAACTGGTCATGGAACTAGACCTACTAGTTATGAAGTAACAATTCCTAGACCTACTAGTTATGAGGTGACAATACCTAGACCTACAACTTATCAGACCTCTAGGCCGTCACACTATGAGGTGACAATACCTAGACCTACTCAAGTACAAAATAGTAGACCTACTACATATGAACAAACGATACCTAGACCTACTCAAGTACAAAATAGTAGACCAGCAAACTATGAGCAAACGATACCTAGACCAACAAATTATCAAACATCTAGACCTGCTAACTATGAGCAAACGATACCTAGACCTACTCAATTGCAAAATAATAGGCCTGCAAACTATGAACAGACTATTAACAGACCTGCTAACTATGAGCAGACAAATACTAGACCAGCAAACAGACCTTCAACAAGGCCTGCAACAAGACCTTCGACTAGACCTTCTACTCGACCAGTGTCTACATGGGATGGAGATATAAACAAACCTTGGCCTCCAGCATAGACCAAACCAAGCACACTATATAATAGTATAGATTATATTATGGAGATATATTATGAAAAACTTATTTTTAGTTTTATGTGCAGTTGCATCTCTTGGTGCAAGTGCAGACTTTAGTGGTCAAGCTACAATAACCAACGATTACATATGGAGAGGAATGTCACAAGGTGATGGTTCTGCTCTTCAAGTTGGCGTAGATTATACCCACAATTCTGGATTCTATGCTGGTGCATGGACATCCGATGTTAACTTTGGTGATGCAGAAAGAGAATTAGACTTTTATGCAGGCTATAGTTACCCACTTATAGAGAACCATGTAAACATAGATGTTGGTTATATTGATTACAAATATGACGAATCATCTTATGACTTTGAAGAAGTATATGGTGAAATTGAATTTGTAGATGTAGGTTTAACTTTATTCTATGCTCAAACACAAGATGAGATAGAAGATGAGTTTGCATCTGCTACCTTAAATGTTCCATTCATTGACTTTGTAGAAATAGATATTATCTATAATTACTTTGAAGAAGATGAAGAAACAACTTTAGTTTCAATATCAAAGGACTTAGGTAATGGATTTTCCTTTTCAGTTTTAACTGGAGAAGATTTTATTACCAAAGAGGATTTTGTAGCTACAAGTATAACTTATAGTTTATAAGGAGTTATTATGCTATTGATTTATGACCACGATAATGTTTTACATTTAACCAGTGAAAGAGGCCTGCGTTGGAATTACGAGAGGGCAGACAAACCACAATTTTCATTTGATTATGATTATGTGTTCTTTATTCCACACGAAGAGATGTTTGAAATTGAATTGGGTGACGAGACTATAAAAATGACAGATGAGCAAAAGTCTGAAATTGATGAGTATGTTAAACTTTGTGAACCACCATTAGAATTGACTCTTGCAAAACAATATGTAGATGATATTCAGAATGAAACTCTGGACAGAATTGATAGAATAGTACAGGATATTAGCTCACATTGTAGATTTGTAGATAGAGCAGATATGATGATATCTGGAAGAGAGGGTTCTCAAGACCCTAGAAGACAAATTGCAAGAAGAGTTTTGGAATGGATGGATTTTGCACATGGTTTAGCTGAAAGGATATGTGAAGAACTTAGACAAACTATGGATGAAGATTTAAAAGAATTTAATCATTATAGTGAATCTGTTGCAGAATATCCAAGAATAGAACACTTTCTTGAAGACATACCAGTAGATGAAAGATTCAACACTGATACATTAGATGTACATGGTGGTGAAGACGACCTTGGTGAAGACAAGAAAGCAGTATAACTTATGTCTAAAAAGGAGATTAAACTTCCTCATAGAAGTGGAGTATTTAACCATAATGTCGATGAATATCTCGACAACTATTCGTGGTTAGAATCTCCTTTGACAATTGAATATCTTGATAAACCCAAACCAATAGAATCCCTTCCCTTCAAACAAGTATGGGTGGTAGATAATTATTTACCTAAACCTATATGGGGTTCTTGGGATGATTGGAGAGAGGGTGTTAGAAGCTGGGGAAGACAGAATAAAGTCTTTAGGAACAATGAATATCAACATGTTTATTGGGGTGAAGGTTGTTATATTAATGTTAAAGAAAGCAATGGGATGCAAGAACACTTTGGAAAATTCCACGAATATCATAATTACAACTTTAACAACAAAAGATTTGTTCAGAATTCTTGGTGGAAGGAAAATGTTTTAGCAAGAGACCAAGAAGGATATAGATTTCCTATACTTGATTGGTTTATCCATAAAATAAGACAAGACTTTAAATTTGATTGGGAGTACTTTCAATATTGTGGATTCAATGGTCAAACAATAGGACAAGATGGTACAGTACATGAAGATACTAATTTAAGTGACTCATGCCTTACTAATTTATCTTTTTTATATTATGACCAAATGAGATGGGAAGAAGATTGGGGTGGTGATTTAATATTCTATAACAGAGAGTATCATGACCATAATATTAGTGGTATTCCAGAAGATGAAGACCAATATGAAATAGGTAGACTACAATATAAACCTAATCGTTTGGTAGTAATGAATGGTGCAGTAACACATAGACATCCAGCACCATCAGCCGAATATACTAAGGAAAATGGATTTCCTTTTAGAACAAGTATGGTAATTCGTGGAGACAGATGTAGGCTCTGGGAGTAACCATAAGTATTATTATGAAAACAAAAACAATTTTAATTTTTGGATTGCCTGGCAGTGGAAAGACCTACATCTCAAAATGTCTACTTGAACATTTAGATGCAGACCATTTCAATGCAGATGCAATCCGAGCCCAACACGATGATTGGGATTTTTCAGAAGAAGGTAGACTCAGACAAGTACATAGAATGAAAGACCTATGTAGAGAATCAGAGAAGCCTTTTGCAATTATGGATTTCGTATGTCCATTTACTCAAGGAAGACAGATACTAAATCCAGACTACATTGTCTTTATGGATACTATAGAGAAAGGTAGATTTGCAGATACCAATAAAGCATTTCAAAGACCACTCAAGAATGAAGTTGACTATTGGGTAGAAGACCAAAATGGTGAACTCCATTCCGAAGTTATTGCAAGGGAATTACTTGCAGAAAATAGAAGATTTGATGAAACTAAACCTACTACACAAATGTTAGGTAGGTTTCAACCATTTCATGATGGTCATCTTGCACTGTTCAAAAGATGTTTTGATAAAACAGGACAAGTAGTTATTATGATTCGTGCAATGGAGAATACTGCAAAAAATCCATTTGATTTTAAAACAGTTAAACAAAATATTAAAATGTATCTACTTGGAGAAGGATACGAAGAAAATGTACACTACATTATACAGAAAGTACCAAATGTTGTCAACATTACTTATGGTAGAGATGTAGGGTATAAAATAGAACAGGAATCTTTTGACAAGGAGACAGAATCAATTTCTGCAACAGAAATTAGGAGACAGCTTGGATTCACATCATAAGTCTTTAGCAAAAGCTTTTTCATGGAGAATTATTGCAACAGTTACAACAGGATTAATAGGATTATTGATAACAGGTTCAGTTGAAGTTGCTGGTGCAATTATGACCTTTGACTTTATTATAAAGATACTGTTATATTATTTACACGAGAGATTATGGACGAATGCCCAATAAAAGAGATGGAAATACTATTTGAATGTGTCCAAGACACAGAGAATAGTTTGTTTGAACCCATCCCAGCAAAGAAAGTTAGACCAGAATGGTTTAAGAAACTTCCTATGGATGTTGAAAACTTTGATAATCATACCGATACTATTAAAAAATGTCCTGCCATGCAAGACTGGATGAATATGGGTTATCTAATAAGAAACCGACATACAGTACTTGTAGTATTATCTCCAAACCCAGAAGGTGAACCTATTACACTTGCACTTGCATTAAAAGACGATATACATTCAGAAAAATTTAGAAAACTTAAAAGTCTTGTTAAAGAATACAATAAGACTGGAAGTAAAACACTCATTGATAATATAAACATTTATTGTAAGGAACATAAACTTCTTGTAGAAGAATTAGATAATAATTATGTTATAGGGGGTCATCCAGCTGCACAGACAAGAGGTAGTGGATTTGATGATAAGATGGCATTTAAATTTAAGGTTGATTTCTTAATAACGACACCGCCTGGAACTTCAACATATTGGTTAGACCCATTTCTATTTAATAATCCTTACTTCCATGCATGGCAAGGAATTATTGATACAGATGCATTCAATCAAGTAACCACTAATAATATGTGTATTTTTTATCCAAAATCAGATAATAGTTTTATTATTCCCAAAGGTACACCACTGGTACAGGTTGTACCTTTTGTAAGATACCCTTGGAAGCATACAATAAAGTACCTTTCAAAAAAAGAACTTCTTGAAAGAATGAAAGACCCAGTTGTAAAAACTTTAGAGGCCAGAGGTGCTGGTGAGAATAAGATTCCAGAACACAAACACTTCTACAGAAAACAATTATCAACAGTAAAGAGGTTTAAGTAATGTTTTTACCACTATTTCCATGGAATGTTTTCCGAACAAATCTAATAGACAAAGGTTATATAACCAAAAAACAACTTGACGCAATGAAAAAAGAGTGTTATACAATGAGGAAGGAAGACCCAGTTGGTCGAAATCGTTCTAATAATTCTAGTGGTTGGCAGTCCAATGATGGTGTAAATGATAGACCCATATTCCAATCTTTATTAAATGGTGTTGAAAAAGTTTTTGATAATGAACTTTTTCCATTCTTTATGGGTGAGCAAAAGAATGAGTATAAAGTAGACCATGGAAACTATTGGGTAAATATAAATTATCAAAATTCCTACAACAATGCACATACACATCCAGGCTGTTGGTATAGTGGTGCGTTCTATGTACATATGCCAGAGAATAGTAGACAAGATGGTCTAATACAATTCTTATCTGGTCATTCAAAACACATGTCAGATTTTCCACATATGTCTCGTAGGGATGCAGACCATTTTGGTTTAATACCTCAAGATGGTGACTTATTATTATTTCCTTCTGCAATGTTACACTTTGTTGAACCACATACTACAGATTTTGAAAGAATCTCAATTGCATTTAATAACAGTTTCATACATAAACCGACAGGTGATAGAAACAGAGCTATGGGTGGTTCTGTTAATTTTAATGATGTTTTAGAATTAGAAGTGCTTCCAGATGGAAATCTTGCAATTCCTAAATAGTACTATACAATCGAGGGCAATCAATAATGGGTAATGAACAAGAGATGTTTCATTTAATCTGGAATTTTCTTTTAACAGCAGGTGCAGCTGGAGTCGGCTGGTGGGTAATTAACCAAGCAAATGAGTTGAAGAGAATTGAAATACTTCTTAATAGAACTAGAGAAGAGGTTGCACGAGATTATATCCAAAAAGATGACCTTGCAAGAGCAATAAAACCACTAATAGAGTCTATTGAAAAAATAGATGGAAAATTAGACGATTTCCTACTTTCAAATCAGAAATAACATAAATAACCTATAGAAGAAAAGAATTTCTAAATAGGATTATGTTATGGCAGCTCCAAACAGCAAAGCAACACTAAAAGAATATGCATTAAGACAACTGGGCAAACCAGTCATAGATATTAATGTAGACGATGACCAGATTGATGATATCATAGATGATGCATTACAATATTTTGCAGAGTACCACTATGATGGTACTATTCGTACATATTTAAAACATCAAATCAATGATAATGACCTTGCAAACCAAAAGAATAATGCAAGTATGGCTCAATCATCTACTGGTTCACATATATCAACTAATATGACTTTTAAAGAAGGTCAAGGATATGTTGTTCTTCCAGAATCAGTATATTCAGTATTAAGAGTATTTCCATTTGTAGATAAATCTGGTTTAAACATGTTTGACTTAAGATATCAGTTAAGGTTAAATGACCTATACGACATCTCTTCTACATCTATAATACAATATGAAATGGTGCAAAATCATATCCAATTATTGGATGAGATTCTAATTGGTCAAGTTCCAGTTAGATTCAACAAAGCACAGAACAGATTGTACCTAGATATGGACTGGTCGAATGCAGTTACAGCTGGAGAGTGGATTGTTATTGATTGTTATAGGAAAATAGACCCAAGTCAATTTACAGATGTATACAATGATGTTTGGTTGAAAAAATATGTCACTGCACTTATAAAAAGACAGTGGGGTCAGAACTTATCTAAGTTCGAAGGTATTCAGTTGCCAGGCGGAGTTACCTTACAAGGAAGACAAATCCTAGAAGATGCAAATACAGAAATTGAAAAGTTAGAGGAACAAAGTAATTTATTACAGACTGAATCTGCTATAATGATGGGGTAATCAATGCCTACTAATGTTTATTTTAACCATGCAGTTCAATCAGAACAAAATCTGCATGAAGACTTGGTTGTAGAATCACTTAGATTCTATGGACATGAGTGTTACTACCTTCCACGAAAAATCGTGGATGAGGATGAAATCTTTGGTGAAGATACATCATCCAAGTTTGGTGATGCATACATGGTTGAAATGTATATCGAAAACACCGAAGGGTTTGAGGGAGAAGGGGACTTACTTTCAAAATTTGGTGTGGAAGTTAGAGACCAAGCAACATTCATTCTATCAAGAAGAACTTGGCAAAGGTTTATATCACTAGACGCTAATCTTGCAACATCAACAAGACCTCAAGAAGGAGATTTAATTTACTTCCCTCTTGGAAACCAAGTATTTGAAATAAGGTTCGTAGAACACGAAAATCCATTCTATCAGTTAGGTAAACTTAATGTATTTAAACTACAAGTTGAAACATTCGAGTACTCACACGAAACAATCGATGTTGGTATTGCAGAACTAGACAATATAGAAGACCAGTTCTCATATCAAGTTCAAATGACATGTGGTGCTGGTTCTGGAGACTTTATAGTAGGTGAAACTGTAACTCAAACTGTCAATACTGGTAAGACTGTATCTGGTCAAGTGGTATCTTATTCATCACTTGGTGCATCTAATAAAGTACTTAAAGTTAATAACATTACATTTAATGATACATCTGTACCAGCTGCAAACACTATGTTTGTACTATCATCGAATTCGAATGCTGGTAATATAGTAGGTGCAACAAGTAATGCAAATAGGGCAGTAACAGTTGCACCAGACCAATATGCAATGCCTAATGACCCACTTGCAGATAACAAAGATTTTGAAACTGCTGGAGATAACATAGTAGACTTTAGTGAAAGCAATCCATTTGGGTCACTATAAATACTATGGCAATATGGTACTTAAATATGTTACAACAAGATGAATCAAGAATGAAAGTATTTCAATACATTGCATCACAATATTGGAGTGATGACAGAGTTAGAAAAGCAGATGTTGGTAGAAGTGGTGACTCTTGGGGAGTTAGGTTCTATGAAAACAATTTATGGGTAAAAGATGAATTATATAGTAATAAAAGTGAAGGTTATGCAGAAGACGCTGCAGAAAACTATACTCTAGGAATTAAAGATGTTAGGTAAATCACATTTCTATCATGAAGCAATCAAAAGGGCAGTATCAGTCTTTGGTACTATGTTCAATGAGATTGATATCATGAGAGACAATGGGTCTGGAAGTGCAACTCAAAATGTAAGAGTTCCATTATCCTATGGGCCTAAACAAAAGTTTATTGCAAGAGTAGACCAAGCAGGTGATATCATGGACAATTCTAATTCCAGAGTTGCAATGACTTTACCTAGAATTGCATTTGATATTACAGGTCTTACATACGATGCAGAAAGAAAATTAGGTAAACTAAAACAATATAAACTAAAAGATGCCTCTGATAATACTATTATGAGAACACAATTTGCACCAGTTCCATATAATATAAACTTTGGTTTATATATCCTATCAAAGAACACTGAGGATGCATTACAGATTGTAGAACAGATATTACCATTCTTTACACCAGACTTTACAGTCACAATGACTACAGTGCCAGGCACTGCTGAAAAAAGAGATGTACCAATTATTCTATCAGATGTATCTTATACAGATGAGTATGAGGGGGACTTTCAATCTCGTAGAGTAATTACATGGACATTAAACTTTGAAATGAAAACATATCTATATGGTTCTATTGCATCTCAAGAAATTATTAGAGATGTTCGTGCAAGAACATATATATCACCAGATGGTCAAGTAGATACAACTGCTGGAAGACAGAGTGAGGTTAAGATGGTGCCTAATCCAACTAACACAGCAGCTGATACAAGTCCACTAAATATAACTGAAACCATAAACTTTTTTGATGGAAACGACTTCGATTACAATACAGACAAGTCTAATATTTAATTATGAAACAACCTATAGAAGACAGACTAGATGAACTTCTAGATATCAACAATGAAGCAGAAGAAGTAGTCAAAGAAACCAACAAACAACTCGTTCCTAGGGATGCTAACGGCAGATTTAGTGAGAGGGATGAAGAACAACAGATAGACTACAAATACACCAGAAACACTCTATATGGACTCGTAGAGCGGGGACAGGATGCAATAGAGGGTATCCTAGACCTTGCAAAAGAAAGTGAACATCCGAGGACTTATGAGGTTGCTGGACAGTTAATTAAGACAGTATCAGAGACATCAGAGAAACTACTACAAATCCAGAAAATGATGGATGACTTACAAGATGAAAAACCTAAAAATCAAACAACAAATCAAAACTTGTTTATAGGTTCAACTGCTGAATTGCAGAAACTATTGAAGAATAAGAATGCCGAAACCAAAGAATGAAGGATATCTAGGTAATGCCCAAGTAAAAAGAAGTGGTGTTACAGAAGAATGGGATGACGACAAGGTACAAGAATATCTACAATGTACTCGTGACCCAGCATACTTCATTACTAAATACATCAGAATAATTTCATTGGATGAAGGATTAGTTCCTTTTAAATTGTATGAATATCAAGAAAATCTTATTGACCAGTTTACTGATAATAGGTTTAACATTGTCCTTGCCTGTAGGCAGAGTGGAAAGTCAATTACTGTATGTGCCTACCTTCTTTGGTACATCTTGTTCCATCCAGAACAAACAGTTGCCATATTGGCAAACAAAGGTGCAACAGCAAGAGAGATGTTATCTCGTATAACAACTATGTTGGAGAATGTACCATTCTTTTTACAGCCTGGAACGAAATCACTTAACAAAGGAAGCATAGATTTTGAAAACAATTCTAGAATTATTGCATCGGCGACTACCACATCTTCGATTCGTGGTCTATCTGTTAATCTTTTATATCTTGACGAATTTGCTTTTGTAGAGAATGCAGAACCATTCTATACTGGTACATATCCAGTAATTACCTCTGGTAAGAATTCGAAGGTTATTATTACATCTACTGCAAATGGAGTAGGTAATATGTTCCATCGTATCTGGGAAGCTTCGGTTACAGGGTCAAATGAGTTTGCAAACTACCAAGTTAACTGGCATGATGTGCCTGGCAGAGATGATAAATGGAAAGAAACCACTATTGCAAATACATCAGAGTTGCAGTTTGAACAAGAATTTGGTAATTCTTTCTTGGGAACTGGTAGAACTTTAATACCATCTAATGTAATTTTGGGATTAGTATCAGAGAATCCAGAAGAATTATATGGTAATGCAAGGATATATAAGAAACCTAAACCACACCATGAGTATATAATGTGTGTAGATACAGCAGAAGGTAAGGGTATGGATTACTCTACATTTACTATATTTGATATACATGATGGTAATATGTTTGAACAGGTTGCAACATTTAGAGATAATTTAATATCTCCTATGTTATTACCAGATATATGTGCAAAATATGGTAAACTATATAATGATGCACTTATTATTGTAGAGAATAATAATCAAGGTACAATGGTTTGTAGAGAGTTATATTACGAATTAGAATATGAAAATATGTTCCTAACCAGTGCTGTTAAGGCAGATGGAGTAGGAGTAAGGATGACCAAGAAGGTCAAAGCACAAGGATGTGCAGCTCTTAAAGAGATAATGGAAGAGAAAAAACTCTATATAAGGGATGTAGATACTATACAGGAGTTTGCAACTTTCGTATCTAAAGGACAATCCTTCCAAGCAGATGGTGGATGTCATGATGATATGGTCATGAATTGTGTATTATTTGCATGGTTTGTGTCTACACCACTGTTTAAAGACATATCAAATGCAGACTTAAAGTCTATGTTATATGCAGAAAAACAAAAAGAAATAGAACAAGATATAGTTCCAATAGGTATTATGGATGGAAATACATATTCTCAGAACCAAACATTTGTAGAAGGTGGAGATGTTTGGACAGTAGAAGAGAAAGATGGAACTTTTTAAAATCAAAGAAATACTAAATACTATGGACGAACAACAATAAATGGGGTTCGTTCAGAATAGAAAACTTTTTATGGGAGAAAACTAAAAATGGCATTTCAAGTATCACCTGGCGTACAAGTCAGAGAAATCGATGTTACAAATGTAGTTCCAGCAGTTTCATCAAGTATTGGTGCATACGCTGGGGAATTTAGTTGGGGCCCAGTTGATGAAGTTAGAACTATTACATCTGAGAAAGATTTAGTAAATGTGTTTGGAGAACCTAAAGACGCAGGAGATTATTCTACTGTTTTAGGTAAGAAAGAACACTTCTATTCAGCTGCAAACTTTTTAAGATATGGAAATAATTTAAAAGTAGTTCGTGGTGGAAATGGTATAGCTGTCGGGGCAACTGGACAAATGCTAAACTCAACCACTGGGTCAGCTGGTTTACTAATCAAAAATCCAACACATTATTATGAATCAAACTACCATACTGGTGCAGCTGCATCAAGTGCTGGTATGTTTGGAGCTAGATGTGCTGGGTCTCTCGGAGATAGTTTAAAAGTATCTGTTTGTGTGGGTGCTAATGCATTCTCACAATCATCTGTTACTACAATTAGTGATACCTCGCTTGCTCTTGGAAACACTACTGTAGATTTAGCAGATGCATCAAAACTAGTAGTCGGTGATTTAATTAAATTCTCAACTGATGTTGAAGAATATAAGGTCACTGGTATATCTTCTAATACAGTAACCTTCGTGTTAAATTCAGATGGTGTCTCTGGAGTGCAAACTTTGTACTCAAATAGTGACCCAGTTCATAGAACATGGGAATATGCAAGTAACTTTACTAAAGCTCCTGGCTCTAGTCCAGATGCACTTGCAAATAACAGTTCTTTGGATGAAATGCATGTTATTGTTGTAGACGAAGATGGTAAGTTTACTGGAATACCTGGCGAAATCTTAGAAGTATTTGAGGGTCTATCAATGGCTTCAAATGCAAAGGATTCAGAAGGTAATTCAAACTACTATGTTGATAAGATAAGATACAACTCTAACTATGTCTTCTGGACAAACCACGATTCAACTACAACAGAAGCAGGAAACACATTCGCAGCTGCTGGTGCAGCGTTTGACCAACACACACTACCTTTAGGTGGTTCGTTAAGTCATGGTAGGGATGGATATCCTATGTCTTCTGGTGCAAAGAACACAGCAATCACTAATTATTTTGGTGATGCAGAAACACAAGATGTTGATTTCATTATCTCAGGCCCACTAGATGGGTACGCATCTGGAGCTGTAGTAAGTACACTCGCAGAAGCAACAACACAAGCAAACGCATTAATAGCCGTTTGTGAAGCAAGAAAGGATTGCATGGCAATCATTTCTCCAAGAAAAGCTGATTGTGTAAACAACAGCGGAAGTGAATCAACTTCAATCATAGCTCTTGCAGAAACTCTAACTTCAAGTTCTTATGCAGTAATGGATAGTGCATGGACTTATCAATATGATAAGTACACTGATAACTACTGTTATACACCTGGCTGTTCACACACAGCTGGAATAATGGCAAGAACTGATATGACAAGAGATGCATGGTATTCACCAGCTGGATTTAATAGAGGACAATTATTAGGAATTACTAAATTGTCTTTCAATCCAAATCAGGCTGAAAGAGATGCACTATATAAGAAGAGAGTTAATCCAATAGTAACTTTCCCTGGCCAAGGGACTGTATTGTTTGGAGACAAAACTCTACTTACAAGTGCAAGTGCATTTGATAGAATTAATGTTAGAAGGTTATTCATAGTTATGGAGAAAGCAATCAGTACTGCAGCTAAATTCCAATTATTCGAATTTAACGATGCATTTACAAGAGCTCAATTTAGAGCAACGATTGAACCTTTCTTAAGACAAGTTAAAGGTAGAAGAGGACTAGTAGATTTCCAAGTTGTTTGTGATGAAACAAATAACCCACAAGCAGTTGTGGATGCAAATCAATTCCAAGCTTCTATTTTTGTTAAACCTAATAGAAGTATCAACTTCATCACTCTTAACTTCGTAGCAGCACGAAGTGGTGTAGAGTTCGAAGAAGTATATGGTGCAACTAATACCCAGTATGGAAATTAAGGAGTAAAAGATGGCAACTATAGATGAATTTAAATCACAGTTAATCGCTGGTGGTGTTCGTTCTAATAGGTTCAGAGTTTATATTCCTAGAATGGGGTCAAATATCGAATTTATGTGTAAAACAGCATCGATACCAGGCTCTACTCTTCCAGTAGTTGAAGTTCCTTTTAGAGGACATAAACTAAAGATAGCTGGGGATAGAACATTTGAAGATTGGACAATAACAGTAATCAACGATGTTAGTTTTTCTACTCGAACAGCAGTAGAACAATGGATGAACGAAATACAAGAAATGGATAGTGGTGTTGGTGCAACAGACCTAGAATATCTTGTATCAAGAGCAACTATATCTCAATTAAACAGGGATGATAGTATTATTGCAACATATGAGTTGTATAATATGTATCCTCAAACTGTAGCACAAATCGACTTAAGTTACGATACTGCTGATGAGATACAGACTTTTGATGTTACATTCAGTTATTCACACTGGGAAAGAGTTCTTTAATTAGAACTCCTTTCTTAGGTGTTATAAATATATATTATGGAAATATTTGGATTTGAAATAAAGAGGAAAGACGCAGAGGGACAAGCACCTACCTTTGTTGCACCTATTAATGACGATGGAGCTCAAGTTGTAGAAGTTGGGCAAGGTGGTTATGCAATAGGTGGTGGAATGGCCCAAGGGACATTCCTTGACATGGAAGGTGGGGTTAAATCTGAACAAGATTTAATCGTAAGATATCGTCAAATGTCACTGATTCCAGAAGTGGACATGGCAATAGATGATATAGTTCAAGAAGCAATTTCTTCGAATGACTTAGATGCACAAGTTGGTATCAACTTGGATGCAACTAAGATGTCAGATTCAATTAAAACCAAGGTTAGGGATGAATTCTCAGAGGTCTTAAGACTTTTGAGATTCAACCAGACCTCTTCTGATGTATTCAGAAAATGGTATGTAGATGGAAGGATGTATTTCCATTTACTTGTCGACCCAAAAAATACTAAGAAAGGTATTGTTGGGGTAAGAATGATAGACCCTATCCAGATTAAAAAGATTAGGGAAGTCGAAAAGAAGAAGAATGCAAAAGGTATAGAAGTAATAGATAAGGTAAGAGAGTATTATACTTACAACCAAGGTGGATTCGAAAAGAATCAAACACTTGGACAAGGTGGTCAGACCTTGCAGATATCACCAGATGCGATAGTTTATACTACATCTGGAATGATGGATGCAAACAGAAAGAACATCATTGGTTACATGCATAAAGGACTAAAAACTGCTAACCAATTAAAGATGATGGAAGATGCACTTGTTATCTATAGGATATCAAGAGCTCCAGAAAGAAGGATATTCTATATAGATGTAGGTAACCTTCCGAAGGCAAAAGCAGAACAGTATCTTGCAGATACTATGACTAGGTACAAGAATAAACTAGTATACAATGCAGATACAGGTGAAGTCAGAGATGACAGAAAACATATGAGTATGTTGGAAGATTTCTGGTTACCAAGAAGAGAAGGTGGAAGAGGAACAGAGATTACCACCTTACCTGGCGGACAAAACCTAGGTGAAATAGAAGATATTATATACTTCCAAAGAAAACTGTTCAGAAGTTTAAATGTACCTATTTCTAGATTAGAGACTGAAGCAGGATTTAGTTTAGGTAGGACAACTGAGATATCAAGAGATGAGGTTAAGTTCTCACGATTTGTAGATAGACTCAGAATGAAGTTTAGTACTATGTTTATTGACATATTACGAACACAGTTGGCACTAAAAGGTATTGTGTCAATTGATGAATGGGAACTTGAGAAAGAGAATATTAGATTCGATTATCAAAAAGATTCTCATTTTGTAGAAATGAAGGATGCCGAAATCCAAAGGGAAAGGGCAACCACATTAAGGGAGTTGGATGAGTTTGTTGGTAAATACTATTCTCAACAATGGATTAGAAAGAATGTTCTTAGACAATCCGAAGAAGAGATAGAAATGATTGATAAACAAATCGACACTGAAAAAGAAAACGATGGGGAAGGAGAGGACTCCTTTGACATGTAAGAGGATATAAATTATGGCAAGAGAAGATGTTAAAAATATAATTAATTCACTTGAAGCGGGTGACAATGTTAAAGCATCAAATGCTTTTAGTACAGCTATGGTTGACAAACAGAAGGATGCAATCGATACTAAGAGATTGGATGTTCAACTTGATTGGTTAAACAAACAGGAACAACCAGCAAATGAAGAAGTTTAGAGAATTAGTACAATCTTTAGATGAAGTTAAAAAATTTAAGCTACCTCGTGGAGAGCAGGAAGTTGACTCCTATATGGAAAAAGGTGCTAAAGGAAAAAAAGTACCTATTGTTATCTCAAAGAAATCTAATAAATTTAAGGTTTATGTAGATGGACAAGAACTTGCAATTTACAAGAATGAAAAAGAGGCAAGAAAGAATGCAAAACAATTAATATCTTTACTAGGTGAAGATTTTGATGAGTTTGTGGATTCAGTTTTAGATGAACCCAAAATAGAAGATACATTAGGGTTCTCAAATGGTTTGAAAGGTAATCAAACCTATAACGATGTTGCAGAAAAGATTGCAACTATCAAATAAGGAGAAGAAATGTTTTTAATATCAGAACACCAGTCAGATGAAATAAGTCTTATAACAGAAAAGAATGCAAATGGACAAAAAGAACAGTTCATCGAAGGTGTATTTCTCCAAACAGAATTAAAGAACAGAAATGGTCGTGTTTATCCAATGAACATAATGGAAAAAGAGGTAAACCGATACAATAAAGAATTCATTAAGAAAAATCGTGCATATGGGGAACTGGGTCATCCAGATGGCCCTACTATCAATCTTGAGAGAGTTAGTCATTTGATTACTTCTCTAGAGAAAGATGGGAAGAACTTTGTTGGTAAAGCAAAGATAATGACGACTCCAATGGGTAATATAGTTAAAGGACTGTTGAATGATGGTGCTAAACTAGGCGTTTCCAGTAGGGGTATGGGGTCAGTGACCCAAAAGAACGATGCACAATATGTCCAAAACGACTTCATGCTTGCAACTGCAGCTGACATCGTGGCAGACCCTTCTGCACCAGACGCTTTTGTGGATGGTATTATGGAAGGTGTTGAATGGATAAATGAAAGCGGTGTATTTAAAGCCGTAGAGATTGAATCATGGAAAGACCAGATTCGACAAACCAAACAACGCCATTTGGAAGAGAAGAAGATAGAAATTATGAAAAACTTCTTCTCTAAACTATAAAAGTTATAAATACATTCTAAAGAACAAAATATTTCGTTCTTAATTTGTAATTATAGTAAAATTCATAGGGGAATATACACATGTCAGATGAAATAAAAAATCAAGACGAAGTAACTGAGGCATCAGCTCCAGTTGCTAATAAGGGTGTTGTTACTCCAGAGAAAGACCCAGTTAAGAAATCTTTAGCTAGTGTTGATAAAGCAGGTGATGCTACCAAAACTAGTAAGAAGAGAAAGGGTGATAAAGACCAAGGTGATAAAGTCTCTCCTAAACAGGAAGAAACTGAATCAGACGAATTAGTTGTAGAAGATATGACTAAAATGGAAGCTTTGAGAAGTATCATTGAAGAACTTAAGGGTTTTGAGAAGGAAGACATCCAGTCCTTAGTCAGCGAAATGATGAAAAAAGATGGAGAAGAAGATGATGATGAAGACGAAGATGAAAAATCTGAGTCAACTAAAGCAGACCTTCTCAAGAAAATTGCTGAACATTTCAAATCTGAGGACGAAGAAGTTGTGAAAGAAGCCTTAACTGCAATCTTAGAAGCATCTAAAGAAGATGACGAAGACGAAGAAGATGACGAAGAAGAAGTCTCTGAGTCTAAGAAAGTAGCTAAAGAAGAAGATGACGAAGACGATGAAGAAGATGAAGACGAAGACCAAGAAGAGTCTAAGAAAGAATCTTACGACATGTCAGACGACATCGATGCTTTAGTTAGCGGTGAAGACCTTTCAGAAGAATTTCAGAACAAAGCAAGAATAGTATTCGAAGCTGCTGTATCTGCAAAAGTTAGTGAAATCAAAGAAGACCTCGAATCTCAAAAGAGAGACGAGATTGTTGAAGCATCTAACGAGATAAAAGAAGAATTAGTTAACAAAGTTGACTCTTTCTTAGGTTATGTTGCAGAAGAGTGGGTTAAAGATAACGAACTTGCAATCGAAAGAGGACTTAAGTCTGAGTTAACAGAAAACTTTATACAAGGACTTAAAGGTCTATTTGAAGACCATTATGTAGAAGTTCCAGACGACAAATTAGATGTTGTTGACGAACTTGCAAGTAAAATCGAAGAAGTAGAAGCTAAACTAAATGAAGAAGTTTCTAAAAACATCGATTTAACATCTGAAAGAGATGAACTTGTACGAAACAAGGTGGTTTCAGAAGTTTCAAACGATTTGACTGAAAGTCAAGTTGAGAAACTTACAAAACTAATTGAAGACATTGACCAAGATGAAGATTTTGAGTCTAATGTTAAAACAATTAAGGAATCTTACTTTAGTGACTCTAAAGAGAAATTACAGTTAGATGAAGAAGTGGTTAGTGATAGCGATGAAAATACTTCGACTGAGGATAAAATCCTTGACCCAAGTATGGCTGCATATTCTGCCGCATTAGGAAAAATTGACCCTAACAAATATAGTTAAGGTTGGTTTTAAATATTAACACTTTTATTAAATAAGGGGAATACATAAAATGTTTATGTCAGAAACTTTACAAGAGAAGTGGCAGCCAGTATTGAGTCATCCAGATTTACCAGAAATCAGTGACCCTTACAAAAAAGCTGTAACTTCTGTGGTTCTAGAGAACCAAGAAAGAGCATTTAATGAAGAAAATGGAATTCAAAGTCTTTCAGAGGCTTCTCCAGTTAACGCATCTGTTGGTTCAGATGGTTCTGGGATTGCAAACTGGAATCCTATTCTAATTTCTTTAGTTAGAAGGTCTCTTCCAAACCTAATTGCATACGACATCTGTGGTGTGCAACCAATGACTGGCCCTACAGGATTAGTTTTCTGTATGAAGGCTAGATATAACGATAACACTTCAAGGTTAGCAATGACCGAGGCGTTATTTAACGAAGCTGATTCAGATTTCTCTGGTGCGGGAACACAAGCAGGTACAGACCCATTCGGTGATGCAGCTGCTTATGCAACTGGTACTGGTATGACTACTGCTCAAGGTGAAGCAAAAGGTGATGTTGAAGCATCAAATCCATTTGCATCTATGGCTTTCACAATTGAAAAAGCAACTGTGACTGCTAAAACCAGAGCATTAAAAGCTGAATACACAATAGAACTTGCACAAGACCTTAAAGCAATTCATGGTCTTGACGCTGAAACAGAACTTGCAAACATTCTATCTGCTGAAATCCTTGCGGAAATCAACAGAGAAGTTGTAAGAACTGTTAACCTTCAAGCAAAAGCTGGTGCTCAAACTGGTGTTGCTAACGCTGGAAGATTCGACTTAGATGTTGATTCATCTGGTAGATGGTCAGTTGAGAAGTTCAAAGGCATGCTTTTCCAAATTGAGAGAGATGCCAATGTAATCGCTAGAGAGTCAAGAAGAGGTAAAGGTAACTTTATCCTTTGTTCATCTGATGTTGCTTCTGCATTATCAATGGCTGGAATGTTGGACTATGCGCCTGCACTTAACACTGAGTTAAATGTTGATGACGCTGGTAACACATTCGTAGGTGTTTTAAATGGTAAATATAAAGTTTATATTGACCCATACTACACTCTTGACCCAGTTAGTGGTCATAGTAACGAAGGTTACATGACTGTTGGTTATAGAGGTTCAAATCCTTATGATGCTGGTGTTTTCTACTGCCCGTATGTTCCATTACAAATGGTTCGTGCAGTTGGTGAGAATACTTTCCAACCAAAAATTGGATTCAAAACTAGATATGGAATGATTTCTAATCCTTTCGTAGGTAGTACTCCAAGTGATGGTTTAGCATCTGCTGGTTCAAACTTCTACTACAGAAAAGTTGAAGTAGAAAATATTCTATAATACTTTTTAAAAGTCGTAGACTTTTTGTTAAAAGGGACTCTTCGGAGTCCCTTTTTTTATGGCCAAAAAAAACCCCTCGACTTGGTGGGAGAGCGACTCCACTTTATAAACCATCGAGGGGGTGAATGACTATCGACCTTTGTCAGAACTGCCGTTAACTTATATTATACCATATTTCCTCATACCTCACTTATAAATATGCTTTATCTAATTCAATCTGTGCAACTTCCAACATTGAAAGTGGAACACGATAAGAACCTTGTGGAAGTTCAACCACTGCTTTCTTGATTGCAATTTTTTTAATTGTACCAAGAGTTTTTTTGGTTTTTTGAACCACATAGACTTTTTGACCTACTGAAAGAGAAGCCTTGGCTTTACCCTCAACTACAGACCTTGAGAATGAGATTACCTCATTTAACTCAGAAACAGAACCCAATTTTGAGAGTTCCTTGATTAAAGTTTTACTTAACATATATACCTCACTAACTAAAAACCTATTATACTAAATTATGTACCTATAACGCAACTGTTATAAATACATGTATGGCAACAAATAGACAAATAACAACTGCAACATGGGCTGGTAATCTTCCAGAGAATCTATCCTATCTTGCACCAACTCAATTCGAATTATTAATTAAGAAATTACCTAATACCAAATACTTTGCAACTGGAGTTAATGTACCATCTATAGATGTTGCAGAGATTCAACAACCTACTAGATATGGTGCAAATGTAAAAGTGCCTGGCGATAAGATTTCTTATGGTGCAATAACTATTACATTTATAGTTGATGAGAATATGGAAAACTGGACTGAATTGTATGATTGGATGGCAGGAATTACAAGTTCTACAGATGCAGAAAAATATAGAACTCTAGTGGGTGCAAATAGAAGGGCAAATGAACCTTATGATGGTTCTGGAGACCCAGATGCAGTATATTCAGATATGACTATTGTGGTCACAACAGCTGCAAATAACCCTAACAGATTTATTAGAATACAAGATGCATTCCCTACAAACTTGGGAGAAATTACTATGGATACCACTGTTGCTGGTGGATTATCATATGTAACATGTACTGCATCTTTCCAATTTACAACATTTGAAATAGCAGCCACTTCATAAAAAGGTGGACAAATACCAGTTTAGTGGTATAATTATAGTATGACATTAGAACAAATACAAAGTATGTGGAAGGTTGATTCTGTAATCGACCAGATTGATTTAGATAAAGCATCATTAAATACACCTTCTTTACATGCAAAATACCTAGAACTCCTAAACGAAAAGAGACTATCTCTTAAATCCTATGAGGTGAAGTATAATCAACTTCTAAAGAAGAAGTGGTTGTGGTATACAGATAAGTTATCTAAAGAAGAAATAGAGGAGCTAGGATGGTCTTATGACCCATTTGAAGGCCATAGAGTCATAAAACAAGACTATTCATACTATTTTAATGCAGACCAAGACTTATCAGACCTTAAACTAAAGGTAGAATATCTTACAGAGTGTGTAGATGCTTTAAAAGAGATACTAAATATAATTACATGGAGACATCAATCAATCAAAAATGCAATAGATTGGTTGAAATTCACTAACCCAGCAGGTTAATATATTATGCCATCTTTCATTCCAGAACCAGTTATTGTTTTACCTCGTGCATTATCACCAGAGGTATGTAATGAGATTATAGAAATAGGACTGGAAAAAACTGAATTATCATTTGGTCAAACAGGCCCATCTGGAGACGAAGCAGAAGAAAACCACAGGACTCGTAAATCTGGAGTTGGATGGTTAGATAGAGAACAAACATTAAATACAGCAGATGGGTTAACAGTATTTGACACATTAACACCTCATGTGAGAAAGGTAAATGAAGATGTTTTTAAGTTTGATTTAAATTATCATGAATCATATCAGTTTACAATATATAAAGCACCAGATGAACATTATGAATGGCATTGTGATGGACACTTTGAACCATATACAGAAGAAGATTGTAAGAACGACCCAAACATAGAAGAAAGGGTTGGTGGATATAGAAAACTTTCTTACAGTGTAAATCTTACACATCCAAACGAATATGAAGGTGGACACTTTGAATGGTGTGATGCATATGGTGTAAATCCTTTATATGACCCAGAAAGAGCAGTTTTTAGAGCTCAACAACATGCAAGAGAACAAGGGAGTATAATCATATTTCCATCTTTTGTATATCACAGAGTCACACCAGTGACAATTGGTAGGAGACATTCCTTAGTAGGATGGATAGCAGGCCCAACATTCAGATAACCAAAATCGACAACACACATATAAGAGTAGATGGAGAACCATCTATTAGACAAGAGTTGTCTGATTACTTTACTTTCCCAGTGCCTGGCGCAAAGTTTATGCCTTCTGTTAAAAACAAATATTGGGATGGTAACATTAGACTTTACGCACAAACTACTGGTAAGTTGTATCTTGGGTTATATTATGCATTGGAACAGTTTGCAAAAGATAGAGAATATAAGATTGATGGTTATCAATGGGAGACTGATTTAGAGACTCCAGACTTTACTGATAACTTAAATATGGGATTTCCATTAAGAGATTATCAAGTTGAAGCAGTATCTCGTGCAATTAAATATAGAAGACAACTATTAGTATCTCCAACTGCAAGTGGTAAGTCTGCAATCATCTATTGTGTTGCAAGACACTTTATATCCATACATAAAAAAAGAGTATTAGTAATCGTACCTACAACATCATTAGTAGAACAAATGTCAAAAGACTTTGCAGAATATGGGTATGATAAGCCTATTGATAAGATGTATGGTGGAGATAAAGTTGGTAATACAGATATAGTTGTCACCACATGGCAGACATTATCCAGAATGCCGAAATCATTCTTTGATGGTTTTGGTGCAGTGTTTGGTGATGAAGCACACTTATTCAAAGCAAAAGTACTTACTGGTATCATGGAGAAGATGAAAGATATTGGTCATAGATGGGGATTGACTGGTACATTAGATGATACACAAACACATAAATTAGTATTAGAAGGATTGTTCGGCCCTACTCATTATGTGACTACCAGTGCCGACCTTATGGATGAAGGTGTTCTTGCAGAGTTAGATATACAATGTCTAGTACTCAAATATCCACCAGAGGTATCTAAAGAAGTTGTATCTATGGATTATCCTAGAGAAATGGAATTCCTTGCTGGTAATGAAAAGAGAACTCAATTTATAAAGAACCTTACACTAGGTCAGAAAGGTAATACATTAATACTATTCCAATATGTAGATAAGCATGGAAGAAAGATATACGATGCATTTGAAAAAGCAGGTATCAAGTCATTCTTTATATATGGTGGAACAGATACAATCAATAGAGAAAAGGTTAGAGAATTGATGGAAAAGGAAGATGGATGTGTAATCATTGCATCATATGGGACTTTCTCTACAGGTATAAATATTAAGAACCTACACAACATTGTATTTGCAAGTCCTAGTAAATCTAAGATTCGTGTTTTACAATCAATTGGTAGGGTTCTAAGAACAAGTAAGGATAAAGTTAATGCAACTCTTTTTGATATTGCAGATGATTTAAGTTATAAAAAGAAAGAGAATTATACTTTAAGGCACTTTAAAGAACGAATAAATACATATAGTAAAGAGAAATTTAAATATACAATACATGAGGTTAAGTTTTAAGTTATGATGAAAAAGTGGTATCAGATACTATGGGGAAGTCGTGAAGAAGATGAACTTGTTCAGAGAGTTCAACAAGTAGAGAATAAACTACATGGTATGGGTGATATAACAGATGAACCATCAAATCAAAAAGATGCTGACCCAGACGAATTAACAATAGAAAACGCATATAAAACTCGATGGATATGGTATCATACAATATTAGGGCTTCTTATGTTAATGGCTAATTTTATTATGTTAGCAATCTTTTTACTTCTAGCAATAAAACTATGAATCAATACAGATATCTAAAATTAAGAAATGGTGAAGACATCATTGCAATGATTAATGTCCAAGAACAGAATGGAACAGTGGAAATGACACTTCCATGTAATGTTGGACTTAATCCATCTATAACAGGTAAAGGGTCAGTTATTAAATTGTCTCCTTTAGTTCCTTTTACTAGAGATAATAAGATTGTTGTTGCAGCCTCTGAAATAGTTTATACGACATCTATAGATGATAAGTTTATTGCATTCTATGATAAAGCATGTAAAGATTGGGTTCATCTTAGGGATGATGTTGGACTAGAAGTTATGTCACCTAAACAGGAATTAGATAAAGGTTCAGATGCATTTCAACGAATGGCTGAAATGATGAGAGAACAAAGAATGATTCCAGAGGAAGAACTTGCACTAGAAGAAGAGATGGATTTATTGGAAGAAATCGGAATAGTAGAGACTAAGAAGGTTGTCCATTAATATAGCTATATCTATCCTTTCCAAGGTACATATCTAGGGTAACATGCGATTTAAAATGTGTCAAGGCTTAATTAGCTAAATAAGTAACTTGACAAATAACAATATGATGAGATAATAGATATATGACTAAAGCTAAACCAGAACATTATGTAAACAACAAAGAGTTCACAGCAGCGATATCAGAACATAATCGTGCAGTAAAAGATGCAATTGCAAAGGGTGAAGAACCACCTAGAGTATCAGAATACATTGGAGAATGTATCTATAAGATTGCAACTAGACTATCAACCAAACCAAACTTCATTAATTATTCCTATAGGGATGAAATGATTTGTGATGGTATTGAGAACTGTTTACAATACATAAACAACTTTAATCCAGAGAAGTCTCAAAATGCATTTGCCTATATAACCCAAATTATATACTATGCATTCTTGAGAAGAATTCAGAAAGAGAAAAAACAGGCTGCAATCAAACATAAGGCAATCATGAATAGTGGTATCCTTACAGATGCAGTAGATAGTATGGATGGAGATTCAACACAGTACGATAATTCTTATGTTGAATTCCTACAAAATAACCTTGAAGAACCCAACTACAAACCTAGGGGTAAGAAGAAAGTAAAAGATTCTAGCCCAGTAGGTGTTGAAAAATATTTTAACTCAAATAAAAAATAAATGAAATTTGCAGTATTGAATGATACCCATGCTGGTGTCAGAAACGATAGTATACATTTCCACGAATATATGAGAAGATTTTATGAAGAAGTCTTCTTTCCTTATTGTGTGGAGAATGATATTAAACATGTAGTTCACTTAGGTGATTACTTTGATAAAAGAACTGGAATTAATTTCCTATCTTTACAAAGAAACAAAGAACACTTTATAGACCATCTTATAAAACATAACATGACCATGGACTTAACTCTAGGTAATCATGACTTATATTATAAGAATACTAGTGAGGTAAATTCGTGTGATGCATTACTTAAGTATGACAACATAACAATATATGGAGATACTATTACTAAAGACTATGATGGTTGTCTTATTACATTGATTCCATGGATACATAAAAGTAATATGGAAGACACTCTAGAACATCTAGAACTTACTAACGCAGCTATAGGAATGGGACATTTAGAAATAGAAGGTGCAATGATGATGCCTGGCTATTATTCATCCCATGGTCTTGGGTTTGAAACCTTCAAAAGATTTGAACATGTATACAGTGGTCATTTCCATACTGGTTCTACAATGCAGAACATAACATATCTTGGTTCTCAAATGGAATTCACTTGGTCAGATTATGGAAACCCTAAAGGATTTCATGTCTTTGATACTGATACTAGGGAAATGACTAAAATTAAAAACCCTATTCGTATGTTTGAAAAAGTATTTTATGATGATACCAAATACTCTCAAGAAGAAATACTTGCAATGGACTTTACTCATTTAAAAGACATGTATGTAAAAGTTATTGTTATCAATAAAGAAAACCCATATTGGTTTGACTTGTTCATTGAAAAATTAAACAAGGCAGAAGTTATAGACTTTAAAGTCGTAGAAGACCATGGTAATCTTGGCGACATGTCAGATGAAGAAATGGCTGCAGATGCAGAAGACACACTTACAATATTAACAAAACATATCGAAGGAATGGAAATTACTGGAGATAAAACAAAACTAGAAAATTTAGTTAGGTCTCTTTATACAGAGGCACTTGACGAAGCTTCATGATAAAATTTAAATCAGTAAAGTGGAAAAATTTATTATCCACAGGTAACCAGTTTACAGAAGTCTTTCTGGGTAATCGAAAAGCAACCCTAATCTTGGGTGAGAATGGTAGTGGTAAATCTACAATGTTAGATGCACTATGTTTTGGATTATTCGGCAAAGGGTTTCGTAAGATATCCAAGAACTCACTCATAAACTCAGTCAACCAAAGAGGGATGGTTGTTGAGGTTGAGTTTGCAATTGGGTCAAAGCAGTATCGAGTTGTTCGAGGTGCAAAACCAAATCTATTTGAAATATACTTGAACGATAGACTTATCAATCAAGATGCAAAGATGAGGGACTACCAAGAGCAACTTGAGAAACAAATCCTAAAACTCAACTACAAGACATTTACTCAAGTAGTTATTTTAGGTAGTTCAACTTTCACACCATTCATGCAAATGAATACGAATGATAGAAGAGGTATTATAGAAGACATTCTAGACATTAATATCTTTTCCATTATGAACAATTTATTAAAGACAAGAATGACAGCATTGAAAAGTGAACTTCACGACTTGGATTATGAAATCCGACTTTCAGAAGACAGAATTGAAACCTACAAAAAACACATCAAGTCTCTTGGTGATAATCGTAGGAAGAAAATAGATGACTTCAATGAAAGTGTTGAAAAGGCTCAAACAAACATTGATAATGTACAAAGTGAATGTAATCATTTATTAAGTGAGGTTGAGGAATTACAGAATGAATCTTCGGATAGTGAAACAGTAAAACAACAACTAACCAAGACTCTTGAAATGCAAAAGCAATTAGACAATGCAAAAGAAAGAGGTATCAAGGAGATAGAATTCTATGAGGATAACGAAGAATGTCCCACATGTCACAGAGATATGGAAGACGACTTTAAACAAGAAAAGATATCCACAACATCTGATAAAGTCCAAGAAATTGAGAAGGGCATCACAGAAATTACAGACAACATCACATCCATTAACTTACGACTTGAAGAAATCCAAAAGATACAAAGCAAGGTCGACACTCTCAACAGACAAATTGCACAAAAACAGAATGAGATATCTGCGTCTAATCAATACATCACAAAGATAAATCAAGAGATTGAGAAACTAAGAACAGATAATGTAACAGATGATAGTACCAAACTAAATCAAGAACAAAAGATTTTAAAGGGTCATCAAGAAACAAAAGAAAGTCTCGTAGATAAAAGGTCTTATTATGATATAGCTGGACTTCTATTACAAGATACTGGTATTAAAACTAAAATCATAAGACAGTATTTACCTATTATGAATAAGTTGATTAACAAATATCTTGCATCTATGGACTTCTTTGTACAGTTTAATCTTGACGAAGGATTCAACGAATCTATCAAATCAAGATATCGTGATGCATTCTCATATGCAAACTTTAGTGAAGGTGAAAAAATGAGGATTGACCTTGCATTATTGTTTACATGGAGAGCTGTTGCAAAACTAAAAAACAGTGTTAACACTAATCTATTAGTATTGGATGAAGTATTTGATAGTTCACTGGATGAAGGTGGAACAGAGGAGTTTTTAAAGATACTACATACTTTAGATGGAGATACAAATACCTTTATTATATCTCATAAAGGTGATGTCTTAACAGAGAAGTTTAGACATACTATGACATTTGAAAAGGTGAAAAACTTTAGTAGAATAGTTGATAGTAAATAGGAGTTATTATGAAATTAAAATTTGACGAGTATGTTCTTAATAAACCATTAAAAGATGATGAAAGAATTGTAGAGCATGCACAATTTATTGCTCTTTATAGAAATTTTTTCAAAGAAGAACACATTGAACATTTTCTTGAATATTGGGTTTGGTGTCATAACAATGGAATTAATTCAAAAGACAGACATGCAAGTGAAGGAGCCCATCCATTAGAAAAGAAAGATAAAGCTTTAGGAATGGATAAGGGTTATTATGGTGATGAAAAAATTCATTCAGAGTTGCAATTGACTCATGAATTTAATGATTTTTTTAAATATATGAACAATGAGATAATTAGACAATATTCATTTGAGTATCCAGATGTCGGACATCCAGTTGCACATGAAGGAAAAATACAAAATACCCAACCAAGTGAGGGTTATCATGTATGGCATAGTGAGTGGAATTACGAAGTTCCTAGAAGACAGTTGGCATACGCATTATTTTTAAACGATGTAGATGAGGGTGGAGAATTAGAATTTCTTCATCAAAGTATAAGAATAAAACCAAGAAAGGGTGATATGGTAGTATGGCCTGCATTTTGGTCACATTTACACAGAGGTAATCCACCACTAAGTGGGGAGAAGTGGATTGTAACAGGTTGGTTTGAACAGTTAGGAGTACATAATGACATTACTTTCGAAAGAGAATGATTTATTAAGGAAGGTTATGCCTTTCTTTGATTTTGATAATCCACCAACAGACCCAATCGAACTTAAAAAAGAAATGATTGATAGGATGTTTGAAGAAGGTGGTGTTGGATTAGCTGCAAATCAAATTGGTTATGAGTATCGTGTGTTTGTAATGAAAGGACAAAATGAAGAACAATCAATGTTCTTCGCAAATCCAGAAATCATTGAATTATCAGAAGAGACTGAAAATATTGAAGAAGGATGTCTTACTGGTGGGTGTGAAGGAATATTTGCAATCATTAAAAGACCATCATGGGTTCGTGCAAGATGGCAAGATGAAAATGGAGATATAAAAGAAATGGAATTTAGTGGAATGACTGCAAGATGTTTCCAACATGAGTTAGACCACTTAAATGGTATTCTGTTTATAGACCACATGTCTAGAATAAAATATGAAAGAGCAGTGAAGAAGAAACAGAAAAGAGAAAAAGAATATGCAAGAATCAGAAAACAATTCTTACAAGTTGCCAGAGAACATCGTAGCAACAATAGAGAATTGCCTAACGAAGGAACAGTGTCAGAAGCTGATAAAGTATCATCAGACTAATTTCAATTTAGTTACCCACGATGATGCAGCTGAACAATACAATGGCCGTAGGATACCTATGGTTAGTATTCGTAATATTCATGTCAAAAGAATCCTAGCAGAATATCAATACAAAGCAATATCTGAAATCTGGAAAGTCTATGGTGAAATGGCATATCCAGAGCAAACTGAAATCATGTGGTGGCCAGAAGGTAAAGGTCAAGAAATGCATATTGATGTAATGGCAAAACCACTATATGAAGTTTCAATTGAAGATAGAAAAGGGACTGAACTAGAGCATATGACCAATGAAGAAGATGTTATTAATGTAGTTCCTTTTACAGATTATGCATCTATCTTATATCTTAATGATAACTTTGAAGGTGGGGAAACATTCTTTGAAGATGGTACACTCTTAAAACCAAAACAAGGAACAGCAGTAATATTCGAAAGTATGAAACATTTCCATGGTGTACATCCAGCACATGGAGAAGAAGATAGATATACTGCACCAATATGGTATACTTCACAACCAGAGCAAATGGAATTGCAGACTCATGGAAATACTGGGACAACTGGTCGGTGGAGAGGTCTAGTTGGAAACCCAGACCCAGAAAAAGTTAATGTAGGTATCAATTCTCATCCAGTTCGTAAGTGGTGGGCAAAAACCTATAATATCGAAAAGATTGACTCATAGGTACACATTCCTATATACTATACACCTAATTTGTTCTCATAGCTCAACAGGAGAGAGCATTGGTCTTCTAAACCAAAGGTTGTAGGTTCAAGTCCTACTGGGAACACCAAAAGATGGTCTGTTAGTTCATCGGTGAGAATACTGCCCTGTCACGGCAGAGAGAAGGGTTCGATTCCCTTACAGACCGCCAAATAAGGGTTGCATCATAGGTACATAATTTTGTATAATAGCTACATGAGGTCAAATAACGAAATACTTAAGACAAGAAAAGACTCTCTTGCAAGGTTACTTGCAACTGAGGATTTAGTTATAGAACACAAAAAAGTACCTACTGCATACTTTGAAGTTGATTCAAGGAAGTTAGTATGTCCTATTCTTAAAGAGGATATGAGTCCACAACTTTATGACTTGTTTATGGGTCATGAGGTTGGTCATGCACTTATCACTCCAGCAGAAGGATGGCACGATGCAGTTTCAGAAAAAGGTGCAACTTATAAAGGATATCTAAATGTCCTTGAAGATGTGAGAATTGAAAAACACATCAAATCAAAATATGCTGGTTTAAGAAGAATCTTTTATGATGCATATAAAGAATTACATGTCGACCTTGATTTCTTTGGGGTCAAAGATTATGATGTAAACAAACTTGCATTCATAGATAGAATTAATCTTTACTTCAAGATTGGTCACAAACTTATGGTTGAGTTTTCTCCAGAGGAACAAAAAATCGTAAATCAAATTGATACTAAAATGGATACTTGGGAAAAGGTAGTCAAAGTTGCAGACTATCTTTATGAGTTATCTAAGTTAGAAGAGATACAACCACAAACTGATACTAATGCAATGTCTGTTGAGACAGCAGAAGGTGATGGTGAAGCAATTCCTCAAGACTTCGATGAAAGAGAAGATGGTGAAGGTGAATCAGAACAATCACTAGGCGGTAATCAAGAATCAGAAGAAGAGTCAGATGAAGAAACAGATGGTGAAAAAGGTACTGAGTCTGGTGATGATTCCTCAGAAGAAGATGGTGATGAAACAGATGAAGAGACTACTGGTGAAGGTGAGATTGAAACTGAAAAATCACAAAATTTAAAAGGTGGTGAAGGTGAAGGTGGTAAAAGTGGTAATGCATTAGGAGAATCATCTGAGTCTATCACTGATAAGAATTTCAGAAACAATGAAGATAAACTTCACAAAGATTTAGATAGATGGGATTCAGAACCAGCTTACATGGATTTGAATACTAAAGAATTCCAAACAAAAGATATTACTATCCCTTATAAAAAAGTTATTAGTGATATAACAAAATCTTTTGATGATAACATGAAAGAATATGGTGGTGAAACAGATACCATTTATAATTCTAGAGAGTATACTCAAAAGTTCTTTGACCACAACAAGAATGTCATTAACTACATGGCAAAAGAATTTGATATGAGAAAAGCTGCAGATGCTTACAAAAAGTCAATGTCTGCAAAAACTGGTGAAATTGATATGTCAAAAATCCACCAGTACTTACTCAAAGATGATATATTCAAAAGAGCAACTGTAGTGCCTGATGGTAAAAATCATGGTGTTATCATGTTGGTTGATTGGTCTGGGTCTATGTACGATGCAATTAGAGAGACATATGAACAATCAATAGTTCTTACAATGTTCTGTAGAAGAGTTGGTATTCCTCACAGAGTGTATGCATTTACAGATGCATGGAGAGAGGGTGTTGAAAACTATGACCCAGAGTGGGATAGACAAGCAGGATTTACTCCAAACAAAAGTTTAAGATTGATTGAGTTGTTTACTGATAAAATGAACAAAAGAGACTTCTTTGAAGCTGCAGTTTGTATGAATGCACAACTTGAATCAATGTGTGATGGTGGTTATTACAGAAGCAATTACAAAGGTTCAAGATTCCAAGCTGGTTGGGGTTCTGCAAATGATTATCAATTAGGTGGTACACCACTTGATGAATCACTAGTTTACATAAGAGACTACATTGCAGATTTCAAACACAACTACAATATTGATAAATTACAATTTGTGACTCTTACTGATGGTGAAAGTTTCAGAATGAGTGGATTTAAAGGTTATAGTAATGACCAATTCATTCACGACAGAAGAACAAAATCTACTTACAGATATAGAGCATCTAGTGATAATAACAGAAATGGAACTAACAATCTTCTAAAATGGATTGAACAAACTACTGGTGTTGATACTGTTGGATTCTTTATCTGCCCTAACAAACATAGAGAGTTTGATTATGCAATTGATAAATTCAGTGGTGACTATCAAGATTGGAAGATAAAATCAGAAGGTTACAAGTTATTCAGAAAAGAAGGTGGATACGCAGTTAAAACTACTGAACAAAGTGGATACAAAGAGTTCTACATTCTAAACAAAAAGAAAATGGGTATCATTGCAGAAGATGATACTTTAGATGTTAAAGTAGGTGCTAGTAAACAAGCTCTTAAAGGTGCAATGAAGAGAATGGGTAACAACAAAATGTCCCAAAGAAAAATTCTTCAGCACTTCGTTAAAAAGGTTGCATGATGGGTACATATTTTAGTATAATATGCATATGTTAAAAAATTATTCAAAAAGTGAGGTAAATATGAATTTGAATGCTAATCATTATAGGTTTCTCGATGCAGCTGCAGAACAGTTTCCTAATCAAGTGGAGTTTTCTAAATCCACTGTAAAGAAAATCTGTGCTACAGCAGGTATTCCTAAACCATCGTGGTTGTTTAGAAATCCACAATTTAAAGCAGGTTATGGAACTTATTCCATTGAATCTGTAGTTCCAGAGAATTATTCAAGTCCCGCTCCAGCGGTTCAAGCAGTTCAAACTGTTGAAATTCCAGCATCTACTGTTGGTGTGAATGTTCTCGATGAAAATATTTCAGTTATTCCATCAATCATGGATAACTATGTTCCTTTTGGTCACTTTAAAGACCTCAAGTCAATCCTTAAATCTGGAATTTTCTTTCCAGTGTTTATTACTGGTCTCAGTGGTAATGGTAAGACTTTGATGGTCGAACAAATTTGTGCAAAACTTAAGAAGGAACTTTTTAGGGTTAACATTACTATTGAAACTGATGAAGATGATTTGATTGGTTCAAATACTCTTATCAATGGTAACATTGTTTTCAAAGAAGGCCCTGTCCTTAAAGCAATGAGGAAAGGTGCTGTTTTACTTCTTGATGAAGTTGACCTTGCATCAAACAAAATTATGTGTTTACAATCCATCCTAGAAGGTGGTGGTTACTTAATTAAAAAGACTGGTGAGTTTGTAAAACCAGAGCCTGGATTTACAGTGGTTGCAACTGCAAACACAAAAGGTAAAGGTTCTGAGGATGGAAGGTTCATAGGAACTAACATCTTGAACGAAGCATTCCTTGAAAGGTTTGCAATCTGTCTTGAACAAGAATATCCACCAGTGACTACTGAGAAAAAAATTGTTAAAGGTGACTTTGCAATTCTTGGAGTTAGTGATGATGAGTTTGCAGACAAACTTGTCGACTGGGCTGATGTAATCAGAAAGTCTTTTTACGAGGGTGCTGTTGATGAAGTGATTTCAACTAGAAGGTTGGTTCACATTGCAAAAGCATTCTCAATGTTCAATGACAAATTGAAATCAATTGAAGTGTGTCTTGCAAGGTTCGATGAAGACACTAAAGCATCCTTCCTTGACCTTTACACTAAGGTTGATGAAGGTGTAAATCCTTACGAGGATGAAACAGTTAACGAGGAGAATGCAAATGACGAACTCAACATATAGTAAGACCTCACTAGAGTCGTCTAGTTCTCCTCAACCTTGTGCATTATGCACAGGGTTTTTTGAGGGTCATGGACACAATCCACAACCTATTCTTGAAGATGTTAATGATAGGGTATGTGATGATTGTAATATGAATAAAGTTATCCCAGCGAGGATAAGGAGTTTTGACTCATGAGTGAATATGACGATGTAGTTGAAAGACAAAGATTACTTCTTGAAGCAGAGAAGTGGTCAAAGACACCTAGGACGATTCATATCCATAGATTGAGTTCTATGTGGTATGAAACAGAAGAGTCTAAAGTGGATTTTGAAAATGGAAATGTCACAGACACAGAATACAATAGTGGTCTAATTGTTAGACAACAAAAAGGTAAAGTAATTAGAACTTTTGGTACTAGAGCAACTGGTGAAAAACTGATTGACCTTTATACTAGAGGTGGAGCTTAATAATAGGGGCTGTATGCTCGGGCAGGGACAGGGAAACGAAAACAACAAAGTGAACACTATTATAACACGCATTTGTGTTGAAACTGTTTTCCCATCCCGCCAGATTTTTTAGGAGATATTATGAAATTATTATTAATGAAAATTTTTATAGGAATAATGTTAATTGATGAAATAGTTGTTATTGCATTGGTTACATTAGGTTTAATATGAATAAAGGTGTAGACCATCCTAGGATGGTATTTAAGGGTACTTTACATTATGAAGGTCATTATGTATCATTTACAATTAATGATGATGATGTAACTATAGTTGATACTAATGGTAAAAAATCATTAACTCAACATATTGATATTGATAAGGCAATAGATAAACAACAAAGTTTATTAAAATGGGGATACGAATGGATGATATAATAATGAAAAGGTTGAAATATTTGTGCTTGTTTGTATTGGGGTTTTGTATTGGATTTACAATTTCACCAAATGCACATGCATCTGACCCAAACAATGAAGCATTTTGTCTTGCACAAAATATGTATTTTGAAGCTGGTAATCAACCACTTGCTGGTAAGATTGCAGTATCACAAGTAGTAATCAATAGAACTGCACATATGAACTACCCAGAGGACATTTGTGGTGTAGTTTATCAAGCAAGATGGTCAGAGAATTGGAAGGGTAATATGATGCCTACTAGAAACCAATGTCAGTTTAGTTGGTTTTGTGATGGTAAATCAGACGACCCAGAGGACTCAAAAACTTGGGTACAATGTTTAACACTTGCAAGAAATATCATACAAGGTGAATATGGTGACATTACAGAGGGTGCAACGCACTATCATTCTGTATATGTAAGTCCTTATTGGGCAGATTCATTAAATGAAACTGTGAGAATTAACGAACATATATTTTACAAATGAGAAAAGAAGAACTTATAAAATTAATTAAAAATCTTCCATGTGAAGATAGGGCTGGTATCATTACTGCAACTGTTCATGATGTGAATGGTGGTAGTTTTCAAACAGATAGTATTAGATTAGATATGGATGGTGGAAGACTTATAGTCTGTCAACTGAATAGTCCTAGTTATGAATCTAATAAAAACAACTGGGAAAAAGAGTTGGAGTTTTACTGTTGACAAATACGAGTTTTGTGAGATAATAGATATATGTCTGAAAAAATAAATTACAAATACAATGAAGATGAACTGATTACTCAGTTTAAGGAGTATGTCGATAATACATATGAACAACATTACTCTCAGAACAAATATCAAGCAACAGAATTTATTATAGATGGTGGACATGGAGAAGGTTTTTGCATGGGTAACATCTTAAAGTACGCACAAAGGTATGGTAAGAAGAATGGATACAATCGTGCAGACTTAATGAAAGTTTTACACTATGCACTAATGGCTCTCTATGTGCATGATACAGTGGACAAGAATGAGAGTTAATCAAGAGGATATATTATGAAAATAAGTGACAGTACATTAGAAGTTTTAACAAACTTTAGTAGTATCAATAATGGTATTACAGTACATATAGGTAATGAAATCAAAACGATTTCACCTATGAAAAATATCTTTGGTAAAGCAACTATAGAAGACAATTTTACAAGTGAGTTTTCTGTATATGACCTTCCAGAGTTCCTTGCAACAATTTCGTTGTTAGGTAATGATGCAGAGTTTGACTTCGGTTCTAATTCTGTTAACATTAGTGGTAATGGTGCAAGTGCAACATATAACTATGCAGAATCATCAATGATTATTGCACCGCCTGAAAAAGATATCACTATGCCAAATCCAGAAATTGTATTTGATATGAATGATGACTTACTTTCTAAATTAAAGAAAGCAAGCTCGGTACTATCATTGCCTGATTTGGTATTGGAAAGTGATGGTAATGTTGTATCTCTATCAGTTAGAGATAAAAAGAATCCAACTAGTAATCAATTTACAGAAGTGATTGCAGATGGTGATGGACAATCTTATTCCATGAACTTTAAAATGGAAAACATTAAGATTGTTGATGATGAATATACAGTGTATGTTTCATCTAAAGGACTTGCACAATTTGTTGCAAAGAATAAAGGACTTGAGTATTTTATTGCACTAGAACCAGATTCAGTATTTGGTTCGTGATAAATACTTCTGTAGGTACTAGACATTGGTATCCAAGGGTGTTCAACTGTTCTCTCTCTGGGGTTGAACTCGGTTCATAATGGTGGGATTATGAGTCATCTTTATAATGAAATGGTGAATATATGAGTGATGAATTTTTATGGGTTGAGAAGTATCGACCAAGAACAATAGAGGATTGTGTCCTTCCAGCTGATATCAAACAAACATTCTTTGATATCAAAGGTGAAATACCAAACATGATTCTTACTGGTACTGCTGGTACTGGTAAAACCACAATTGCAAAAGCATTATGTGAAATGCATAATTGTGATTATATCTTAATCAATGGTTCAGAAGAATCTGGAATCGATGTTCTTAGAACTAAAATCAAAAACTTTGCATCTACAGTTTCACTACAAGGTGGAAACAAAGTAGTCATCCTCGATGAGGCTGACTATCTGAATGCACAATCAACACAACCAGCACTTCGTGGATTCATAGAAGAGTTTCATAAGAACTGTAGATTTATATTTACATGTAATTATAAAAACAGACTAATCCCACCTTTGCATTCACGATGTACTGTTATTGATTTCAAGATACCACCTAGTGAACGACCAAGACTTGCATCTGTATTCATGGCAAGACTCATGATGATACTTGATGATGAAGGTGTAAAATATAATTCAGAAGTCTTACAAGAACTGGTAATGAAATACTTTCCAGACTTTCGTAGAACTATTAATGAACTACAAAGGTATGGAGTAAGTGGTAGTATAGATGTAGGTATCTTATCTAATATTGCAGATGAAAGTGTTGCAGAATTATTGGGACACATCAAAACAAAAAGATTCACTGATATGAGAAAATGGGTTGCACAAAATGTTGATAATGACCCAGTAAGATTATTCAGAAAAATATATGATAAATTATATGATGTACTTGAACCACAAAGTATTCCACAGGCTGTAATTATTATTGCAGACTACAGTTATAAATCAGCATTCGTGGTTGACCAAGAAGTAAACATCGTTGCATGTTTAACAGAATTGATGATGGAATGTAGATGGAAGTAGAACAGTGGTTAGTATTAACAGTTTTAGTAGTTACATTATGGGCATTGTGGTAATATGTTTGGTATAGATATAGTTGTATTATTGGTGACATCAATCTGTATAATAGGTTCGTATTGGCATGGTGAGAAAGCTGGTATCAAAAAAGGTGCAGATGCAATGTATCAACATTTGTATAGTACTGGAGTTAGAAAAGAAGACAAAGTAATTGTCTGTTTAGAATATGAGGATAGAAGTGGCACTAAAGAGTTCTGATTTTTTTATCCAAAAGGATTGTGGAATAGACCATGAGTTTATTACTGATTGGTGTATAGAACATGAAAACCATCCATACTTTGCACATGATGAAGATGGAATTGCAACACCAAATCAATTTAGTGATAATCTTCGTGCATATGTTCGTGCATCTAAAGAAGGTGCAGACATGTCAGAAATGGAACACGAACATCAATTTGATTTAGATACAAAAAATAGTCAAGACTTTGCTACTTACAATCCATTTACATTTGGACTAAGACCATTTGCAGATATCTATTGGAGCCTGAATAAATTTTTCTATTCTAATCCTCAAGTAAGAGAAGCAGAACAATCATACTATATACATGGATGGTTTAATGTTTATAAGAAGAGTAAATATGACCACATACCTTTTCATAAACATATAGAATATATGCATCCACACATTTATCATGGATTCTATTGTGCAAATGTAGAACCATCTACAACCACTTATAGAATGGGCCCAGAACAACCAGAGAGTGAGTGGGTTGTCCATCAAGACTATGATGATATGTTGATATACTCTGCAAGTGGATACGAACACGCATCGTCTCCTTGGACAGAAGAAAAACCAAGAGTGACAATTGCATTTGATATATTTCCAGAATCAATTTATTTTAATGAAGAAGAAACAGATTACAATTGGAGTTTAGATGGTAAGATGTATCAAGCATTACCATTTCCAGATATATGGGCAGAAGGCAAATGAGTTATTTTCAATATACATTAGATGATTTAAAATACGAATCAGAAAAAAAGAAATTTGATTACATCACATTCTTTGCAGGCGGTGGTGGTTCATCGTGTGCATATAAACTTGCTGGTGGTGATGTAAGATATATGAATGAGTTTCAACAAATTCATGTTGACACTTATCTTGCAAACTTCCCTAACACAGTTCATGAATGTAAAGATATTAAAGAAGTCACTGGTAAGAACATTATGGAAATGACTGGTATTCAAAAATATGAATTAGATATCCTAGATGGTTCACCACCTTGTCCACCTTTTTCTATGGCTGGTTCTAAAAGAGAGGGATGGAATCAAGAGAAGATGGCATATGGAATGAAACAACAAAACATCGAAGACCTTACTTGGGAACAAATAAGAATTGCAGAAGAAATGATGCCCAAAGTTATTGTATGTGAAAATGTAAAAGGTCTATCAATGGATTATGCAAGAGACCATCTTAACAAGATGATTGTAGACTTTGAAAAGATAGGATACTCAGTTACATGGAAAATAATGAAAGGACATGAACATGGAGTGCCTCAGAAGAGGGAAAGAGTTTTTATAATTGCAGTTAGGGATGATGTATTAGATACAATTGGATTACCTTTTATGTGTCTTAGTGGATTGTTTCCAGAACCAACAAGTCAAAGAGTATCAATAGGTGAAGCTATAGATGACTTGATAGATGATGAAGAAAATATCAAAGATGCAGAATACCTTGTAGATGCAATGAACGAATCATCAAAATCACATTGGGTAAATGGATTTGAAACACATCCAGACCCAGACCTTGCACATTGTGGCCCTTGCAAAGGATTAGATGGTGTTAGAGACCAAATGGGTAATAGACCTTATATATCAATAGGTGATGATATTGTTAAACCTTGGTTTCAAGAACAAATTAAAAATGGTCACTTAGAACCAGAGGATGAAAAACATTCTTACTATATGTCAAGGATTGTTCCAAAACATTTACCAGCACATTCCTTAACAGAACAAGGATGTCAACCAAAGTTTATGGGTGGTAATCATTTCCATTATAGTGGTAACAGAATATACACACCAAAAGAAATGGTCAGACTTATGACACTACCAAATGATTATAAAATGACTGGAGACTATAACGACAAAGGTGCAAGAATTGGATTGATGGTTGCACCATTACAGTTATACTACATAGTAGAGGAAATAAAGAAACAAATTTTAGAACCATGGAAATTATTGCAAACAAAGACTTAGGATTTAAAGAAACATTCGATAAATGGAATGGTAAGTGGTTGGATGAAACTTCTTACGATACTGTTGTGTCTTCTATTGGAGTAGAAGACGATATTATAAAAGTATATAAACCTAGTGGTTCATTATTTGATAAACCTATTCTTGCATGTATTGTAAAGAATGTTTACAAAGGTGACACTTACCAACAAGTAAAAGACACTTTATATTCTATAGATGATGTATCTACCATGAGAGCAAATGCAGCTGGGCCAATCGACCCACAGGCAATGGAAAAACAAGGATTGATAGAAGGTAAAGATTATGTACTAAGAACACCAAACTCATATTATCCACTTAAAAAGAATGGTGAGTTTAATAGGATTGCATCTGCAAATGCAATACATTCTGTATTGATAGGATATAAGAGAGGTAGGTTCACTGGAATGATTGGTGCAAGTGGTTGGATGGAAAAGAAATCAAACCAACCTAAGTACGAAATACTAAAAAACATTGCAGTACAAAATGAGAAAGCATTAAAGAAAGGTGTTCCAGAAGTATGGAAACTACAAAGAAACTTTGCAGATGAATGTATTGAAGAGAAATATCATATAGGTGGAGCTCCAATTACAGCTTTATCTGCAAACAAATACTCAAGTGAGGGGACAGCAAAGATGTCTGCTCATGTTGATGGTAAAGATTTAGAATTCGGATTAACCACAATGTGTGTTTTTCGAATCGGAAATTTTGGGGGTGCATATCTATGTTTCCCAAGATATGGGATTGCAATTGAAGCTGACGATGGTGATGTTTTAATTGCAGACTCAAATGAATTGCATGGGGTAACTCCAATAACAGGTGATGGTATTAGATTGTCATGTGTTGCATATTGTGATGAACATGTTGCAACTAAAGGACAAGCTGGTAAATCAGAAAAACCTATTGGGCCACATGCAAGTAAGTATGAGGAAAAGGGGAGTTTAGAATCTTTTCTTTCCTAAATACTATGGTAAGACAACTCGTGGTTGTCTTGTTAATTACAATAATCATTGGGATTGTGTCCCAATAGGAGTAAAATATGAGCAATTTAGCTTTAAAACAATCTGCATTCGCAGGTTTAAAAAGAGACTTCGACATATCTCTTTCAAAAAAATTATGTCCACCTGTCCTTAATAATCAAGGACAAACCTTTGTAAAGAGAATCGTCACTTTAGTTGATAATATTATTGAGATTAAAGAAGGAACTGACGATGAATCTTATCAACCTAGAGAGCAAATTAATGTCATTTCAAATGTAAATGATTTAACGCCTTCTTTTAGATACAATGGTTGGTTACATGACCAAAGACCATTATCAGTTGAACCTTCAAAAAGTGTCAAAGGAAAGTATGTACTTCGTAGAGGATTTAACAGACTTACAACTGTAAGAGATAGATTAGGTTGGAGATATATCATTGTTGATGTATATGAACCATCTTCTAATATAACTGAAAATATACTTTACAAGTATCAAGATAACAATAATCATTTGCCTGGCGCAAAGAACAAAGATGTTGATTATGTCAAAGGTGCTGTTGAGTGGTTTGATACAACAGATGTTGCACCAGAAGATGATAAAGCAATCGTAAAATTTTTAACTGAAATAGTTAAAAATGAAGATGGTGTAATGCAAAAAACTAAAGAAGAAGTTGCAGACTATGTTCCAGTTTTAGATGACAATGATGTCGAAATTGGTAGAAGGGTTAAGAAAGGTTGTCTTCTTTATAAGTTTAGATTACAAAGAGGAAAAACTAAATCTTTAGTTTCATTAGATGGAACAAGTGCAAATAAGTTATTACATAGTCTGGGTATGCCATGGGCTGGTGATAAAGGATTACAATCAGATGATAATCCAACTATGGATATAGGATATGCATTTGAATCTACAAATAGTCTTCATAGGATTATGTGGGATGGTGCAAAGTATTTCCGAAAATACAGAAAACCAATATGGTTGTTTGGTTATGTTCAAAATCCAACTTCTGAAACTCTTGTGTCAGACAGACTAGCTTGTAAAGAGCATTATGAGTTCTTTCTCAAAGAATGTGAAACAAGACTGGGAGATATGGCCATGTCCATGGCAAATCCAACCAAGGCCTATGGTAATTGGGATGTTGATTGGAAGTATGATGAAATATTTGTTTGGGGTGGATTTCTTCCTCAAGACAAATCAATTGATGAAGATGGTAATCAAAGAGAAAAGGGTATTTTAAGTCAAACCAATTTGTTTAACCTACATCATGGGATTAAGTCTCAAACTGGCCCATTAGCTGGTGGTTTTAACTATAGAGAGTGGAAAAACTCTCAAGGTTAATATGATAACTTTAATTGGTGGAATACCATGTAGTGGAAAGTCAACCCTCATGAGAGGGTTGCTTTCTCATTTACCTAAACCAAAACTAATAGAACCTATGAAACTTTTTAAGTGTCAAGAACATGATGACATATTAGTTCTTGGACAGTATCCAGAAGGAGAAACTTTTGGTGGTACTGATAAACTATCCCATGGTTCTATACCACAGTTTAGAGAGTTTATAACTATGGTTCAACCCAAATATAAACACATTCTAATTGAAGGGGATAGATATTTTAGAGGACAAGACATTGAATGGTTGGTTGATAACTATGATGCAACTGTTTATGTTCTCACTTGTGATTCTGATATAGAACACCAAAGACACAAACAAAGAGGAGATACCCAATCAGAGGTCTGGTTGAAAGGAAGAAGAAGCCAGATAAATAATATCTTGACGAATATGAATCTATTTGGTAAAATAGATATAGTAGAAAATAATAATCAAGAAGATAGTAAAACTTTGGAGAATAAAATATATGAATCCCTTTGATTTCGTAAATGCAGTAACCTTTACCAAGAAAGATATCATGGTAGATGATGTTGCAAATAAATCATATTCTCCATATCTCACAAACAAATCATTATCATATCATCAAGATTGTATAATGTATGTAAACGAAATGAACTCCAAATCTCATCTAGATTCGGCTCTTCAATTTCATTATTTCCTAAATACTTTAAGAAAAAGAAAAAGGTTTGCTAAATGGAGTAAACCAAGAGTATTGGAAGACATGAAAGTCATTGCAAAATATTATGATTGTTCAATGACCAAAGCAGAGGAATACTACAACATTCTTACTGCAAAGGAAATAAAGAAAATGAAAGAGAGAATGAAAACAGGTGGGAGACAGTAATGGACTATGACCTCTCCAACATGGTAGAGGTAGAGTTAAAAGAACAGGATGATTTTCTAAAAATCAAAGAAACACTAACACGAATCGGTGTTGCATCCAGAAAAGAAAAGATACTTTACCAATCTTGCCACATATTACATAAACGAGGTAAATACTACCTTGTTCACTTTAAAGAGCTATTCTTACTAGATGGTAAAGATAGTTCTCTTATCGACTCAGATATCGGAAGAAGAAATGCTATTGCAAACCTATTAGAAGAATGGGGATTGCTTAAAGTGTTATCTAGTAATCACAAAGACCCAATTGCACCAATGTCTCAAATTAAAGTTCTACCTTACAAAGAGAAAGGTGAGTGGGAACTTATACCAAAATACAACATTGGAGTAGTTAACAAGTAATGTTTCAAATACTAATGACAGTATTCAGAGTCCTTCTGAAAATTCCATATGTTAAGAATCATCCTAAAATTCTAGAACTGGATATGTACTTGGAAGATAAAATTGGCCTTGACATAATCAAACAAGAAGAAAAATGGTTTGAAAAACATCCTCTTCTTGCAGAGCGTATTACAGCTTTGGAAGAGGATTTAGATGATTTGTATAAGAAGGTTAACTCTAAGAAATAGAGAGTTTTATTACTTTATTTATCCTACCAGACTTCATAAGTCTATGAAAGTCCTCAAATTTTTGTTTCATTTTATTTATCATAGGGGTATTTATGTCACAAAACTGTCACATTTGTCATAGTTTTGTGACAATTTAGTTATATAGATTGTGATTGTTATAAATACACATACTATGCCAGTGAAATATAAAGATAGTCATGTACAATTTACTAGAGGTTCTCAAACCAAAAAAGTAATCCATCACTATATGAAAACTCAATCATTAAAAGAGTTGTTAGAATGTTATAATAATGATAACACGAAACCAAAACTCAGACAAAAAGTAAAGAACGAGTTGATTAGACGAAAAAATTTGGGACTAGTTAATATTATAACTAGGGACGAAGCTGGTAATGTATCTGAGTTTAAATAGAGGAGTATTAACTTTATGAAAATTCAATTGATTAAAGAATACATGAAAGGAAGACTAGGGGAGTTATCATCTTTAGATGGTACTGTTATAGTTGGAATCTCTCTCGGAGTACTTATACTTGGCCCAGTGGTCAAATGGTTGGCTTGGGCAGGACTTGCTTATGGAGCCTATCGTATACTCAAAGCCGACAGTTAATATCGAACTGACTGATTCTGCAATTTTACAATTGTTAGAAAGGACAGAAGATAAAGGTGTCTCTGAGATTAGACTAGGAATCACTGGTGGTGGTTGTGGTGGATATGAATACATATTTGACTACAACTCCACCAATGAACCCTCAGACCAAATACTAGACTTTGGTAAATTTACTATTCATATAGATAGTATGTCTAGACCATATCTTAATAATCTAGTTCTAGATTATGAAAAAAAGGGAATTAACGAAGAGTTCACATTTAATAATCCAAATGTTACTGCATCATGTGGGTGTGGTGTGTCCATGTCGTTTTAATTTGTCAATATTACCATTTTAAGACCTCTCCTATTATAAATACTTACGAACAGGAGAGATTATGTCTTTATTAGATTTTATGAGTGAAGTGGGTGTACCTATATTTGGTGCAGTTGTTATGGCATTCTTCATATTTTTAAGTATGAAGTATATCTTCGATTCTGTTATTGGACAGATAAAAAGTACTGAAAATATTATTAACATGTTGGAAACTCGTGCATCAGTCATGAATAACGACATACTAAAAATCGATTTAATGGTCAGTAGTGCATTGGAGTTAACTCCACCTATTGATAGGGTTGCAAGAGCTGAAAACTTTGTAGAGGATGGAAAAATCGATGCAAGACGAGATTGATGGAAGGGATTGCCAAGATAATAGCCGAGTTCGGATTTCCAGTTGCAATGGCACTGGGAATGGGATATTTCATTTATTTTACATGGAAATTTGTAACTGTTGAAATAAAACCAGCACTAGGTCGGATGTTTGCAAGTTCAATCAAACTAACTGACCAGCTAAGAATGTTAGACCAAGATATGATAAGATTACAGCAAAAAATTAATGTAGTTTTAGAGTATCGTGAGCGTCAAAAGTTCTTAGAAGAGGAAAAAGAAAAAGATGAAGGAAGAAAGAAGAATAAAAAATAGTTTAGAACTACTTGTATTAGTATTTGTTTTTCTTATTGGAATAATTGGATTAACACCAAATGCAAATGCAGATGAAATTAAACATAAGTTTAAGAATCCAAGCTTCAGTGGAATAGGAACTGGAGCCCATTATCTTACAATTGAAAACCAAGAGTTCACGCGTAAGAAACAAATAGAAGATGCATTGGAAGCTGCAAGAAAAGCTGCAGAAAGAGAAGCAGATAACACAACGCTTGCAAAATTTATTAGAAACCTTGAGAGCAGAATTTATGCTCAAATGGCAAAACAGCTAGTAGAATCTATGTTTTCAAATGATAACCCAGTAAGATTTGGGTCATTTGTTTTAGAAGGTTCAACAGTTACATATGAAGTTATTACAAACGAAGATGGAACAGAATTTATCAGAATGACTATTATAGACCAAGAAGGGTCTACCACAGTTATTGAAATACCAATAGGTACAGGTTATTTCGGTGATGATGGTACAGGTGATGGTTCTGGTGATGGGGGCGGTTAATGAAATGGTTGCTCATATTAACCCTATCGATACTCACAGGTTGTGCATCATTTCCTAAGTGGTCAGAAAGTCCAGCGGATTGTGCATACGAAACTGGGAAGTATGGTGATGGTTATAAAAAAGATTTAGTAACAGGTGTTGCAAAGGCATGGACTAGGAAGTACATATGTGTGGAAAGTCCTACAGCAGTAAGATTGCCTGCATACATTGATTTATTAAATTTACCACCAGCAAAAGAAAAACCAATAGTTGCAGTTTACAAATTCCAAGATTTAACTGGACAAAGAAAACAAATAGATGCATATGCATCATTCTCCACAGCAGTGACTCAAGGGTCAAGTGCAATGTTAATAGACGCATTAAAGAGTGCTGGTGGTGGTACATGGTTTAGAGTGGTTGAACGAAATGGTTTAGACCACTTAGTAAGAGAAAGACAGATTATTCGTTCTGCACGACAAGAGTGGGCAGATGCAAAGGACGAAGAAGCAAAAGGTATTGCACCACTTCTATTCGCTGGAATGATTATAGAAGGTGGTATTATTGGTTATGATACTAATCTTAAAACAGGTGGTCGAGGCGCACGAACACTTGGTATTGGATATAGTAAGCAGTATCGTCAAGATGCTGTTACAGTTTCTATTAGGGCGGTTTCAGTTCTAACAGGTGAAGTATTATTAAATGTCCAATCACGAAAGACTATCCTTTCGTATGGTTCTGGTGGCGATGTATTTAGATTCATCGAAGAAGGAACTCAACTCGTAGAGATTGAGGACGGCGTGGGAAATAATGAGTCAGTGACATACGCAACACGAAGTGCTATTGAGGCAGGAGTGTTGGAATTAATATACCAAGGACATGATAGGGGTTTTTGGATAATCGAGGAAGGACATAGACATCCACACCAAGTGGGAGATGTAAACGAACTACATGATTGGTACGATGAAGTTTCAGACATCACTGGTAATGATGATAAACCTTTCGAGGAGCTTAACGAAAATGAATAAAAAACTTATAAGTTTATCTTTAATAGGATTTTTGTCGACTATTTCTTTTTTCGCACAAGCGACTGATGATAATGAAATAAGAATAGACCAAGAAGGTGATACACTTACATTGCTCATTGACCAAGTAGGTTTTGGTAACAAAGTTGCCAACAACGCTGCTTCAGACGCAAAAATGGTTATCACAGGTACTACGCTTACAATTGATATTGACCAAATTGGTAACTCTAACAAGATATTCGGGCCTTTGATTGCCGACACATCAGATTTTGATTTGTCATTTACAGGTGATTCAAATATCCTAGATTGGAATATTGGTTATCAAGGGTCTGCTGACGATTCTGTTTATGATATTACAGTCACAGGTGACAGTAATACATGGGATTTAGACCAAGGTTATCAGTTTAGTGCGGAGCGACTAGACTTAGATATGACGATTTTAGGTAGTTCAAATGTCTTTGATTTAGACTTTGAATCGGATGATAATACATTTAATTGGGAAATTACTGGTGACAGTAACAACCTAAATGTATTGCAGAAAGATGGTGCTCATACTCAGACTGTAGATTATACAGGTGATGGTGGAGACATTGATATTAACCAAGTATCTGGTACATGTGTATCTGGTGCTGGTAATACATGTGCAACACCAAATTCTACAATCATCATGGATATAGATTCTGATAATGCAACAATTACTATTAATCAGAAAGATTCTGCTAACGACAGTTAGTCTATTTACTCTTATGGGGTCGGTTTATGCTGACTCCATAGGAGATATAGTCGAATCTACAGGTGTAGGTGGAATTGTAAGGAACAATGAAACCATACCTAATGATGTCGGTTCAGACATTGTTTTATATGATGAAGCACGAACAGTAAATGGTCGTATGTTAATTGAGTTCTTAGATGAAGAAGAACTTGCATTAACAGAACATACTAGAGTGTACATTGATGAAGTTTATTATGACCCAGACCCAAGTAAGTCTAAGATGGCAATTAGAATGGCACAAGGAACGGCTAGATTTGCTTCGGGCAAGGGTAATAAAATAAAGAAAGCAAACATACAGGTATCCACACCTACAGCACAGATTGCGATAAATGGGACAGATTTTACAACTACAATTGACGAGCTTGGTAGGTCACTTGTAGTTTTGCTACCAGATGATGATGGAAATGCATCTGGAGAAATAGTGGTAACAAATGAAGGTGGAGAAAGAATACTGAATCAACCTTACCAAGCAACTATGGTATCGTCTTTAGAGGCTCCACCAACAGTTGCAGTAACGATTCAAAACATCACACCTAGTATGATTAACAATATGTTTATCGTTAATCCACCACAAGAGGTCAAGGTTGCAATACAAGAACAAGCTGCAGATGACCTAGATAAAGACCAAGGCATACTTGATGTAGATTACTTAGAGTTCAACGATTTAGAAACAGATGAACTTAAAGAAACAGAGGAAGACTTAGAGTATTCTGCATTAGATATAGATGCACTAAATGTAAATCTATTAGTTGATGTACTAGATGTCATAGAGGCATTAGATAGGAAAGTAAGGGGTGCATCATCAGAAGGTGGTGGTACTGGTAGTGTTGGGACTTTTAGAGTTGATGGTGCAACAATAGGATTAAACAAAGACTCACAATACAATGTGTTTATTGAAGATGAGAAATTAATCTTCTTTAGAGATGTAAATGGAGTTATTGAAATTGCATTTGATAGTAATTCAAATGTATATTTCCAAACAATAGTAGAAGGATATGAGGGTGTAATCCTCATAGGAGATGGAGATGATTCACAAATTATTATTAATCAGTCTAATTAGTTTTTGTAGTTCAGTATTTGCTGGAGCTTCTGACGACAATCATATTCACATAGACCAAGTGAATGGTGGCGATGATTTTACTCTTACAATTGACCAGCTTGGTTTTGCAAATATGATTAGATTTTCTGCTGACCATGATGACAATACATTAGACCTTTTACAGTCTGGAAACAACATGTATATTGGATATACAGATGCATGGGGGTCTGGTTATAACTGGGGTGGAGATTTAGATGGACTCAGAAATGAAGTTGATATAAGACAGAAGTGTTCATACACACCTTGTAATGATACTGATTTTCAGTTTCATATCTGGGGTGATGATAACCAAGTTGTCTTTGGTCAAGGTTATTCTCTTAATAATAGTTTAACACCAACTTGGAGTTATGATAACAATGAGCCTGGTGGAAACTTTGTAAGATTAGATATACATGGTGATGATAACAAATTCAAAGGAAGTCAAAAACAAGATTCAAGTTCTATTGAACATTCTATAACTGCAAACATATATGCAGACAATACAGATGTATATGCTAGACAAGCACAGAATGGAAACAAAACTCTCAACTTAACAATCTATAGTGATTGGAGTGAAGTTGATATTAATCAAAGAGATAATGGAGCTCATACTGCAACAATAGTATTACAAGGTACACAACCAACAGACTTATTCTTAACTCAAAAGAGTGGTACAACCCAGACATATTCTCTAACACAAAATTGTGTCACCTCTGGTGGATGTAATGTATCGGTGACTCAAGGTAATTAAAGGGGTTATTTTGAGTGGAGAATCCCAAACCTAAAAGAGATTTTTCTACTCTTGTAAGAATGCCATACCAAGATGCAATTGCATTAGTACTCAGAACTATGGATTATCATTCAATGATGTCAATTCAATCAACAGATGACCACTACAAAGAATTTCACAAAAAACAACATCAAAGACTTATGGATTGGATGGTGGATATGAAAGACTATATAATAGAACTGGAAGAGGAATTGAATGTATAATTGGAAAACAGTTCTAATCACATTGGGTGTATTAGTAGGTTTAAAGATATGGTCACCTTACCTTGTAGATAACATTAAGTGGTCTTACTTTGATGTTCTACATCAACAGAAAGGTGAGAAACTAATAGAAGACATTGTACTTGTTGATATTGATGAGAAGTCATTAGACAAGTATGGACAATACCCATGGCCTCGTAATATCTATTCAGATATCATGTTGGAATCACATTACACCAACACTCATGTATTCACACAAGTATTCAGTCAACCAGATAGATTTGGCGGTGATAGTAGATTTGCAGAAGGTCTTGTAAATAGATTAAGTATTTTATCTGCAGCTCCAACGAGTCAAAAGGATACTGGTTCTGCACCATATGTAAAGACTTCGGTCTTCGGTGGTGGAGATATTAAAGATTCTATCTGGAACTTTTCTGGTATGTCTGCACCTATCAAAGTACTACAAGATAACACTTATGGTGTAGGAGTCACAGTAACCACACCACCTTTACCAGATACACCAAACTTCGATGGGACTGTTCGTTCTGCACCACTTATCGTATCTGCAAATGACCAGATATATCCATCGGTTGCACTAGAAACTCTTCGTGCATTTTATGACCAACCAAACTATCAAACCAGAGTAACACCAGAAGTCGGTATCGAATGGATACGAATGGGTAGACAACCACCTATAGAAACTACATCTACAGCTGATGTTATGATTACATATTGGAATAAGTTCCAAAGAGTGAGTGCATCGGAACTAGATGAATCATACCAGAACAAAATACTTATCTGGGGAATGACCGCGGAAGGATTTAACAATCCAGTTTCTACACCATATGGTGTCATGTATCCTCACGAAGTACAAGCTAACTTACTTCAAACTGTTATATCTGGTGATATAATCCAGAATAATTTTCTTCTGGACTTTGTAGAAATTGTGTTGACTGTAATGGTCGGTCTTTTAGTATTGCTCATAGTATATCAATTCCCAACATACCTATCTGGTATTTCATCAATGACTGTAATCGGATTTTCAGTTGCAACCTCATATTGGATATGGATAGAAAACCTAATACTATTTGATGCATTGTATTCTGCACTTACAGGTTTACTTGTATTCGGACACGCATCCTTTAACAAATACTTTGTAACCTACAAGCTGAAGGAACAAATTAAAGGTCAATTTAAGAAGTACTTATCACCAGAGATGGTAGATAAGCTTGCAGAAAACCCAGAACTATTGAAACTTGGTGGTGAGAGAAAAGAGATGTCTTTCATGTTCATGGACATATGTGGGTTCACTCCAATAAGCGAAGCTTATAAAAACAAAGATGACCCAGAGGGATTGGTAGAATTAATCAATAGATTCTTAGATGTACAAACAAAAATCATTATAAATAATAATGGAACGATAGACAAATATATGGGCGACTGTATCATGAGTTTTTGGAATGCTCCCTTGGATTGTGAAGACCATGCAGAACTTGCCGTTAAATCAGCACTAGAGGTGTTAGACGCAACAAAGGATTTGAATGAAGAACTTAAACCTCTCAACTTGCCTCCTATTAATGTGGGCATTGGTATCTCCACAGGCGAATGCATCGTTGGAAACATGGGGTCAGAAATTAGATTTGACTATTCAGTCATCGGAGATGCAGTCAACCTTGGAGCTAGACTCGAAGGTCAAACAAGAAATTATGATGGGGTGGACTTGTTGTTATCGGAAAGAACTTATCAACTCTGTCCAGACAGAACATTCACAGAAGTTGATAGAATACAAGTTAAGGGAAAATCAGAAAAGGTTACAATTTTCACTTGTTGAACCAATCTCAAATGCACAATGGGCGTCATTCATTGCATTACAATTTGCAGACATCTACACTACTTACAAAGGACTTCAATACGAATGTGTTAAAGAGATTAATCCTTTAGTGGGTGAGACCCCTTCAATAAACAGAATGTTTTATACTAAGGTGATTATTCTACAACCAGCTATTAAATATGATATGGATAGAGGAAACCTTTCTCCAAAAGTTATGAGTGAAATGAACTTCTTAATGTCATTAGTAGTGTTAAATAATTATAAAGTTTGGAAACGAGGAGCTACAAATTGCAAGAAAAGAACATAGAAGAAAAGATTTTACAGGTAGTTAATCTATCACCAGACCCAATCATCTTACAAAAATTTGAACAAATGCATCCTATGAGAATGGTGTTTTGGGCATCAATAACTCAGATATGTGTATTAGGGTTTATGGCACTTTGTATGCAAATCATTCATTTTTTTACTTGACAAATAACAAATCAATGAGATAATAGATATATGAGATTATTAGAAAAGTCTTATGGGGAAGTTAGAATTTTTTCTGATAGACCCTTCGGATATAAGAGATATATCGTTGAAACACCAGAAAGTACACAGATATACTCAAGTTTATGGTATAAATGGGAAGAAATCGTAAAAATTGTTGAAAAAAACTTGATTTCTAAGAATTAATCCTTATATATACTATATGGAACAAAAGATTTAGGTTTTGAGTTCCAAGAAGATAGTTTCTCGTTAAACTCCTCTAGGGGATTATGTAATGAGACAATCTTCATATAGTATGAGTTGAAGTGGATAGACAGCTCGGGAACTGGGCAGAGAAATCAGAAATTGACTGCTTTTGCAGACACCAATGGAAATAAGATGGAATGCGAGGGGACTTCAAAAGAGCTTTGAAACTTCAACCCATACGCCTTTAAAGGAATGCTCACTGGGAGATTCCAAATACAATTTAACCTTGCTAAACACAGGAGGCACAAATGGTAAAATTAACTACGCTGGACTTACAGGAAATGTTAAAACTGACAAGTCCATTCTCAATTGGTGTAGATGACTTCTTTCGAAGAATAGATGATGTTCAAAGAAACAACAGTCAATCATACCCACCTTATAATATCACAAAAATTGATGACGAACACTTCGTTATCGAGATTGCGTGTGCTGGATTCGGTAAAGACAACATCGACATTACAGTTCAAGAAAATGAACTAAAAGTCGTTGGTGATAAAGAGAATCCAAATCCAGAGAGGATTGCAAATTCACATGCAGTTCACACTGGTATTGCAGCTAGGAAATGGTCAAGAAAATTTGTTCTTGCAGATGATGTAGAAGTTGGTTCTGCATCTATACAAGATGGTATTCTTGGAATTCCTATTACTAAGATTATTCCAGAAGAAAAGAAACCTAGAAAGATTTCTATTGGGGGTAAAAAATTACCTAAAGAGTTCTTAACAGAACATGGATGGGGATTTAACTCAAAATCTTAAAAATAAGCCATTGACACATCCCAATCTCGTGGTATACTAAATATAGTTGAAATAAAATTATAGAGGTATAATATATTATGTTAAATAAAGGAAACTTAAATGACCTCAACAATGTCATTTTTCCAGTAAGGAAAGATGGAGATTGGGATGAGGTTCACTTAGATAGTCTAATGGAAGATAAGACTATCGTGGTGTTTGGATTGCCTGGAGCTTTCACACCAACATGTTCAACCTTCCAATTACCTACTTTTGAAGAAATGTATGACCAGTTCAAAGAAGCTGGTGTAGACGAAGTTTACTGCACATCTGTAAACGATACATTCGTTATGAATGCATGGTTCGAAAGTCAAGGTATAACAAAGGTACAACCTTTACCAGATGGTAATGGTGCCCTTGCAAGACAACTAGGTCTTCTTGTTAAGAAAGAAAACTTAGGGTTTGGGTTTAGGTCTTGGAGATATGCTATGTTAGTAGTCGATGGAACAGTCGAATTAATAAACATAGAATCAAATCTTATGGATAACGCCACAGAAGACCCATACGAGCAGAGCAAACCAGAGGTATTCTTAGATGAAGTTAAAGACCACTTCGGTTTGAATTTTAATATAACAGATGATGATATGACTGAGAGTGAAATTCTTGGAGAAGAACCATCTGAAACAGAGGAAATATCATGATGGTAGAATACATTGTTGGAATACTTGCAGTAGCACTTGTTGCTGGTATAGTATACAAAAGTAATCAAGAAGAAAAGGTTGTTGTTAAATCAGCTCCTAAATCTTCTCCTAAACCTTCTACAGATAAACTTTCTAAGGCAAGATTAACTGCACTTACGAAAGCACAGTTAGCTGAGAAAGGTAAGGAACTTGGTGTTAAAGTTAACACTAGAGAAGTTAAGTCCAAAATAGTAAATCAGATTCATAAGGCACAGTAATGTCCCTTCCAAAATACAAAGTTGTCATCAATGCAAAAGATGGTGAGAATGGTATAGAAATAACTGAGGGTAAGTATGAAGGAGTCATATATACCTATGGTGAAGTTCAATTCCTTCCAGTAGAAGGAGAAGAAGCACCTACTATAAATTTTACTAGAGCAGTAAGAAAATGTCCAGAGGATATGGTAGACACGATATCAGATGATACAGAGTTTAATCAAATCATGGGTGACATTCTTATTGAAATGCTCAAAGAACAAGGCGACAATGCCGTGGAACTACTCAAAGATGAATATAAAGAATCCAAGTAAATTAAAAGAAGAAATCATAAGGGATGAAGGTATCGTTTATGCAATCTATAAAGACCACTTAGGTTATCCAACTTTTGGGATAGGGCATCTAGTAAAAGAATCTGACCCAGAATGGGGTCAAGCAACTGATACACCAGTATCAGAAGAAAGAGTGGATGAAGTATGGGAACATGACTTTGCAGAACATGTAGAGGAATGTGGAAAACTTTATCCAGATTTAGAAAATTATCCAGACGAAGTTCAAAGAGTTTTAGTTAACATGACTTTTAACATGGGTATGACAAGACTATCTAAGTTTCAAAACTTCAAGAAAGCAATTGAATCCAATGATTGGAAACAAGCTGCAGTTGAAGGAAGAGATTCTAGATGGTACAACCAAGTCACTAATCGTGCAGAACGATTGATGACAATGTTAGAGGAAGTATGAATATAAAATATTTGAAATTAGTTACTGGTGAAGAACTTGTAACAGAATATATTGATGAAGGTGAATCTACAGTTACTTTAAAACATCCTTTAGGGATTTTAATGAGTCAAACTGAAAAAGGATTTAATATTCAATTAGTACCTTATGGTTCTATGGCAGACAAAGATACAATCATTGTCAATCATAAGAACATTGTGTTCACAGCAGAACCAGAGACAAAACTTCGTAATCAATACGAGTCAATCACTGGACAAGTAATTACACCACCAGAACCAACTATTATTACATAATGAAACCAAAAATTATCAAAGCACTCCTTCTAAAATATGAAGGAATCATTGCAGAAGCAAAGATGAATATTGAAATCTATCTTGAAAAACCAGCAGGTATTGGAGAACATCCAGAGATACTAGAGTCTATCGACACGCAAGTAGCTAAGATTGCAGAGGCAGAAGATAAGATATCAACTCTACAAAAACATTTCGTTGACCAAAAAGTAATATAGTAGTATAATAACTATATGCACTTTTATACAAATGTCTACCAGCATAGAAATCTAATCCTTGTTCGTGAGTTCAAGGATGGAGAGTACATTCAAAAACAAGTACAATTCAAACCTACTTTCTATGTTCCAACAAATAAGGATTCATCCTTTCGTTCTGTAAGGGGACAAAACCTAGAACCTAAGAAGTTCAATTCTATTGCACAAGCACGACAGTTTCGTGAGAAGTGGAAAGATGTTGAAGGGTTCGATGTCCATGGAATAGAACGACATCCTTACGCCTACATTGCAGAATATTTCCCTCAAGATATTGAGTGGATGATGAGACATATTCGTATCATGAATCTTGATATTGAGTGTGAGTGTGAGAATGGATTCCCAGAACCAACAGAAGCTGCAGAAGAGATTAATGCAATTACCTTCAAGATGTTTGGTAAAGATACCAAGTATGTTTTTGGTACTCAAGCATGGGAACATAATGACCCAACAATCAAATACTTTCATTGTCAAAACGAGAAACAACTTCTCAAAACTTTTCTAGAAGAATACAAAAAGATATATCCAGACATTATTACTGGTTGGAATGTTGACCAGTTTGATATAACTTATCTTTATAATAGATTCAACAAACTATTTGGAAGTACAATTGCAGACCAGTTATCACCTTGGAACATTACAACAGTTCGTGAGTGGGATACATTTGGTAAGAAACAACAAGCCTATACTCTAACTGGTGTTGAGGTTGTAGATTACTTGCAACTTTATCAGAAGTTTACATTTAAAAGAAGAGATAGTTACAAACTAGAAAACATATCACAGGTTGAACTTGGTAAAGGTAAAATCAACTATGAAGAGTTTGGTGCAATGCATCTATTCTATAAGAAGGATTATCAAAAGTTCTTAGAGTATAATGTTCGTGATGTGACTTTGGTTGAGGAACTAGAAGATAAACTAGGATTGATGGGGTTACTTCTTGCAATGTCTTATTCTGCAAAGTGCAACTATCTAGATGCATTCAGACAAGTAAGATACTGGGATATTCTAATATTCAATAGACTTAAACAACAAAACATTATTGTTCCACCATCAAGAACTGGACAACCCAAAAAACAAAAGTTTATGGGTGCATATGTTAAAGAACCACAGGTTGGAATGCATGAGTGGGTCATGTCGTTTGATTTAAACTCTCTGTATCCTCATTTGATTATGCAGTATAATATTAGTCCAGAGACCGCTGTAGAGTCTTCTGATGTTAGTTTATCAGTAGATAAGATGTTGAATAGAGAAGTTGATGTACAGAGTCATTATGCAACAACACCTAATGGTGCAAGATTTAGTAAAAGAAAACAAGGATTTCTTCCAGAGATTTTAGAGAACTTGTATGATGAAAGGGTGTTGTGGAAGAATAAGATGATTGGGTATCAAAAAGAATTTGAAGATACAGATGACCCTAAAAAAAGACAAGAACTAAATCGACAAATTGCAATTGCATATAACAATCAGATGGTTCGTAAGATTTCTTTGAACAGTGCTTATGGTGCAATTGGTAATGAGTGGTTTAGGTATTTTGAGTTGTCTCTTGCAGAGGCCGTCACAAGTAGTGGTCAACTAGCAATTAAATGGGTTGAAAAAGCAGTTAACATGTACTTAAATACCATTTTAGGTACAGATGAAGATTATGTTATTGCAATTGATACTGACTCAATCTATGTACGATTCGATGAATTAGTTAAGAGTGTTCAACCAAAGAATCCTATTGAGTTTTTAGACCAAGTTGCAAATGGTAAGATGCAAGATGTAATCAATAAGTGTTATGAAGAACTTGCAGATTATACAAATGCATATCAGAACAAGATGGTTATGGGTCGTGAGGTAATTGCAGACAAAGGTATTTGGACAGCAAAGAAAAGATACATCCTTAATGTTCATGATAACGAAGGTGTTAGACTTGCAAAACCTAAACTCAAGATGATGGGTATTGAAACTGCAAAATCATCCACACCAGCTTGGGTTCGTAGTAAGTTGGAAGATGCAATCAAAGTTGTTATGAAGGGTGATGAAAAACTTGTACATGAGTTTGTTGATAATGCAAGAAAAGAATTTAAAGAATTAGACCCATATGAAATTGCATTCCCAAGAAGAGTAAACAATCTTATTGAATATGAGAATGCAGTATCAATCTACAAGAAAGGAACACCAATGCATGTTCGTGCTTCTTTGATGTTCAACCATTTGATAAGAGAAAAAGAATTAGATATGCAGTTCGAACCAATTCAAAGTGGTGAAAACATTAGATTTTTATATCTAAAAGTACCTAATCCACACAAAGAGAATGTCATTGGTTTTATAAATACTTTACCTAGGGAGTTTGAACTCCATTCCTACATTGATTATGATTTACAATTTGATAAGTCATTCATTGAACCTCTTAAATTGATACTTGAAAAAATAGGTTGGTCGACTGAACCTCAGTCGTCCCTAGAAGATTTTTTTAATTAATTAATAGGGGATGTTTTGTCTCCTTAAGGAGAGAAAATGAACCCACATATTTACAGAGCTGATATTACACGAGTGGTTGATGGCGATACATGTGATGTGACTCTACACTTAGGATTTGATATCTTATATAAAGGTAGAGTGCGTTTAACAGGAATTGATACACCAGAATCTAGAACTAGAGATTTAGAAGAAAAGAAATTTGGTCTTGCATCTAAACAATACTTCAAAGATTGGGCTGCAAAGTATGATTCAGTATTAGTAGAATCTACTGAGAAAGGAAAGTTTGGTAGAATACTTGGCAGAATTTATAACCCAGATATGTCTGAATGTTATAATGACAAGAGTATAGAAGACCACCATGCAGTAGTATACAATGGTGAAAACAAAGACCTAGTTGAACAACAACATCTTGAGAATAGAAAATGGTTGACAGATGAGGGATTGGTAGTATAATAGTATAACAAGTTGAGGAATATATTATGGATTTATTGAAAGACCTTGCAAAAGCAAGTGGTAATGAGTTAGCAGGAGTTGTATCTGATGGAATCGTGGCAGGTGATGTCGATGGTTACATTGATACAGGCTCCTATATTTTAAATGCACTAGTGAGTGGTGATATCTATCGTGGTATCCCATCTAATAAAATTACTGCATTAGCAGGTGAATCTGCAACAGGGAAGACATTCTTTGCATTAGGAATGGTTCAAAAGTTTTTAGATGACAACCCAGAGGGTAATGTTGTTTACTTTGAATCTGAATCTGCATTGACCCAAGAAATGTTAGAAGAAAGAGGAATCGATACAAGTCGTATTCTTTTAGTACCAGTAACAACCATTGAAGAGTTTAGAACTCAAGCAGTAAACATCATTGATGGATTTGATGCAAAAAAGAAAGGTGATGAGAAAATTTTCTTTGTTCTTGATTCACTTGGTATGTTATCTACAATCAAAGAAACAGAAGACATTGGGTCTGGTAAGAATGTCAGAGACATGACCAAGGCACAGGTTATCAAGGGTACATTCAGAGTGTTAACCTTGAAACTTGGTAAGGTTGGAATTCCGATGATAGTAACGAACCACACATATGATGTGATTGGTTCTATGTTCCCACAAAAAGAAATGGGTGGTGGAAGTGGTCTGAAATATGCAGCCTCATCAATCATCTATCTTTCAAAGAAGAAAGAAAAAGATGGAACAGAAGTTATTGGTAATATCATTCATTGTAAGAATCAGAAATCAAGACTTACAGTAGAAAACAAAATGGTCGATGTTCGACTTACATACGATAAAGGTTTAGATAGATATTATGGTCTACTTGACCTTGCATTAAAGTATGGTATCTTTAAACAAACTTCAACAAGAATTGAATTACCAGATGGTAAAACTCAGTTTGGAAAAACCATTAACAACAATCCAGAAACTTATTTCACACCAGAAATCTTAGACCAATTAAACGAGTGTGCAAAGAAAGAATTTAAATATGGGAACACTGATATTATCGTAGAAGAAGATGCAGAATAGAATAGAAGAATCAATCCTAAAGAACTTATTTGTTTCAGATACATTTACTAGAAAAGTAATCCCTTACTTAGAGGATGATTACTTTTCAGATAGGTCTGAACGATTAGTATATAAACAAATTACTGATTACTTTATGAAGTATAATGAGTGTCCTACTCATGAAGCTTTGGGTATTGTTTTAAATGATTTGTCTGGTGTTAATGATGAAGAGATTAAGAATGCAATGACAGTTATAAATCAATGCAAACAAAACTCTGAGGAAACACCACATGACTTTCTTGTAGATGAAACTGAGAAATGGTGTAAGGATAGAGCAATCTATAATGCAGTTATGGAAAGTATTCAGATTATTGATAAGTCATCTTCCAGAGAGAAAGGTGAGATTCCAGATATTCTAAAAGACGCATTGTCAGTTTCTTTTGACCAACACATTGGTCACGATTTCATTGAAGACTCAGATGATAGATTTATATCTTACAATACTGTAGAAGATAAATTACCATTTGACCTTGAAATGATGAACAAAATCACGAAGGGTGGTTTACCAAATAAAACCTTGAATGTCATTATGGCTGGAACAGGTGTTGGTAAATCACTATTCATGTGTCATTGTGCAGCTAATAATCTCATGATGGGTAAGAATGTACTTTACATATCTATGGAAATGAGTGAAGAAAAGATTGCAGAAAGAATTGATGCAAATCTTATGAATATTCCTATCCAAGAACTTTCTAATCTACCAAAAGATATGTATGATAAGAAAGTTAAATCTATTCGTGATAAGACAACAGGTAAACTAATTGTCAAAGAGTATCCAACTGCATCTGCACATACAGGACACTTTAGACACTTACTTCAAGAACTTAATCTCAAGAAAGACTTTCTTCCAGATATCATTTATCTTGATTACCTAAATATTTGTGCATCTGCAAGAATGAGAGCTGGTGCAAATGTAAACTCTTATACAATGGTTAAGAGTATTGCAGAAGAATTAAGAGGACTTGCAGTTGAGTTTAAACTACCAATCATGACTGCAACACAAACTAACAGACAAGGATTCACATCAACAGATGTAGGACTTGAAGACACATCTGAATCATTTGGATTACCAGCAACTGCTGACTTGATGGTTGCATTGATATCTACAGAAGAACTGGAAGAGTTAGACCAAATCATGGTTAAACAATTAAAGAACAGATACAATGACCCAACTTATTTTAGAAGATTTATAATAGGTGTAGATAGAAGTCGTATGAAGCTGTATGATACTGAACAATCTGCAACAGAAGAGTTACATGATTCAGGGCCTGCATTCGACAAGAGTGAATCTGGTCAGAGAATCTCTGGAGAAAAAACTGATGGATGGGATATATAAACACGAATGGCATGACCTAAACGATGCGTCTACATATTCAACTGTTTTAACATGTGATGCACCAGATGATGTAACATGTCTTAATGAAGAACTAGTAAGACTTATTGATTCAGATATAAACACTGGTGGTAGTAAAGAATCTATAAATGCTGGTCTTACTGGATTTACAGGTTGGAAATTCTTTAATGAAACTACAGACCATTTAATGAGTTGGGTAGGACATGTTTTAAAGAATTGTTATTTTCCACAAGACATGCAATTCTTACCAGTAATGACTCAAGTTTGGGGAATGAAATACGAAAAGAACGATGTATCACCAGCACATAACCATACACCATCAATAGTAAGTTGGACTTACTATCCTTACATAGAAGACTCAGAAAAAGTACAACCATTAGAATTATGTAAAACTCCAAATGGTGATATAGAATTAGACTTATCAGCATGTGCAGAACATGTTCAAGATAAAAGTAAAAACTGGGGTGAAGTAATTCTATCTATCCCACCACATACAGGACAATTAGTTGTATTTCCATCATATGCATACCATCAAGTAAAACCAGTTCTGGAAACTTATGGTAGATATTGTATAGCTGGAAATGTTGCACATGATTTTGATGCATCAACTTTAGTAAATGTCTAACTAATCCTTGACACACAGGTACATTTTTTCATATAATGGTAGTATGAAAAATGGAATAATAGTACAACAAAGGGGTGGAGACTTTCGTCTCATCGACATCCCTCTCAATTCTAAGGAAATGCAACTTGCAATGGATAAATCAGATAACCAAGACGCAAGTTGGTCACTTATGTGTGACAGTATCAGATACAGAATAGGTATCGATATCATAGGTAATTATAATCTAAGATTTATCATGATAAATGGTGATAAACGCCCTTTACATTAAGGTACATATTTTGATATAATATAGGTACAAATTAAGGAGAAAGATAATGGAAGCAAAATATTTAAATAAACCTCTAGGTAATGAAGACCTAGAAAATGCAGTGATATCTTTATGTAAAGATATTGATGATGAATACAAAAAACAATGGAAACATTACAACGAAAAAGCAAGTTATCATACTGCTGAAGTTGGTCGTTCTTACATTAAGATTATAAGTGTTGAAGACCCAAATTCAAACAGTTATCCAAAAAGGTCTGTTTGGGGTTTTATTAATTTAAAGAACAAAAAGTTCAAAGAAGGTGATGTTTTAAAATCTGCTGGATGGTCAACACCTGCTTTAAACAAAGCAAGAGGAAACCTTTTAGAACAAAGATATGTCATTCAAGGAATGAGAATTTATGGGCCAGACTACTTAAGGTAGTTGACTCATAGGTACTGATTTTGGTATAATGGTTATATAAATTGGAGATATAAATGGAAAAAGGACTACTAGTAACAACACAATATCTAGAGAATTATAATCTAGAAGGTGGGAACTATTGGAAGTTTAAAGGTGGCAAAGAGTATGTCATTTCATTTGGTGTCACCAAAGAGATTTATGAAGAAGATGCATATGGTAAGGGTGAACATTCTTACTACGAATGCCCAGAGATTTCTGAGGCAACTATACTTGCATTAATAAACCAATTAGGTAATGCATCTAGTACTGGTTATCAAGAGTTTGTCAAGGCTTGGGAAGTGGTAGAGTTTCCTTCTGCAATGACAAAAGAAGAGATTAAATGGATGGAAACAGACAAAGAGGCTTATGAATTGTTCAAAGCCATAAGAATGACTTGGAAAGAATTGGAAACCCAAGTTAATCAAAAATTTCAAGATATGCTTGAAGAGGAGATATAATGGAAAATATACCAAAAAGAATTTTTATAGATATGGATGGAGTCTTATGTGATTTCGCAGCTGGTTGTGGTGAAATGTTAGGAAGACCTTTAACATCAGATGATTTTGGTCATTCTGAGTATGATGAAAGGAAAGAAGAACTTACAAATAAAAGATTATTTGCAAAATTACCACCTATGGTAGATTATCATGAGTTAATTGGGTATGTAAAACATACTGGATTACCTTGGGAAATACTTACAGCAGCTGGTTCAATAAACAGGAATGTGGTAGTTTATGATAAAAACGAGTGGATAAAGCAGTATGTAGACCCATATGTGGTTGTAACATGCACTTATAGTGGTAGTCAGAAAGCAGTTTTTGCAAAAAAAGGTAATGTTTTGATAGACGACAGACCCAAAAACATTGAGGCTTGGGAAGCAGCTGGTGGTATTGGTATCATCCATAAGTCTTCAAAACACACTATTGAAGAGTTGAAGAAACTTAGAAGCCCACTAAAATTGGTAGAAACAGGGGCAGAAAATGCATAAATACTATAATAAGGATTATTATCCTAAAATTGGTGAAGACGCTTTACCATGGTTAATGTATCGAAAAAGAGTGAAAAGAAATAGATTCGTAGTGAAGATGACACTCTTGGGAATGGGAATTATAACATGTCTAATGATAATGGGAATAAGTCAGGCACTTTAACAGGAAATGCCACAGTTGATATACTTCAAAGGAAAGTTACTTTGAAGAAGGAACTCATTCATCTTAGAAAACTCAAAGTTAATGAAGAAAGACAAACTCAACTTCAAAGTCAAATTGAAGAGTATGACAATCTTCTAAAACAACATAGATTGAAGAAATAACCCAGTGAAATCGTAGGGAAAATAACAGAGTCGATTGGTGTCCTTCCGCTCGGATAAAGTTAGGAAAATATTCACATATAACTAACAGAGTAAATTACCACTAAGGGAACATTTGCAAGTGTTCCCTTTTTTATTTGCATAAATAGTAATATGCAAACATTTTACGAACACCTACAAGAAGATAATTCACCAATTGATTCCCTTGGTCATGATATGCCTATATCATCTAAAAGGAAGAAACAGTTAGCAGCTGATAAAGGACTGTTTGAAGACTTTCCAACTAACACATGGTCAGATTATAATCCAACAACAAATTCATCTATTCATACAAAACAAGAATTGAAGATTCTACAATCTTATGAAATCTATCGTGATAATGCTGAAGATTTTATGAAGTTGGTGGATACTAAGTTATTCAAACCATTTGAAGATTATTATAAGAAACATAACTTACCTTTAGAAGATATAGAAGAATCTAAGATATTAAGAGACCAATTTGCACCTATTGTTCTACAACTTAAAATACACTATAATAGGCCAAGACCACATAAACTTGCAAAAGCACTTACATTCTTTCGTCAAGCAAACTTCAATGTGTATCCTCTAAAGACAGCAGAGACACCATCATATCCATCTGGACATGCAACAGAAGGTAGATTTGTTAGTCTATATCTTGCAGATAAAGTACCATTTGAACATAAAGGTAATATAAAGAAACTAGGAGACGATATTGGGAACTCTAGACAAATAGCTGGAGTACATTATCCTTCTGATACAGAATTTGGTCATCAGCTTGCTGGTGCATTCTATACACATTACAAAGCTAAAATGGGTATAAAAGAATCTAATCAATCCTTTCATGACATAGACCAACTAGATGAAGCTGCTATGAAACCAAATGGTTCAGACTTATTCAAAAGAAACAATAAGGACGAATTTATAAAAAAGGGGAGTAAAGGTGAGTTGGTTGACATGGATGGAAACACCTTAAAAATAAAAAACAATGATGCATGGATTCGTCTTAAAAAGATAATTAGTAATGCAAATGATAACGAAGATTTAGACCCATCTTGGAAAGATTTACACAAAGATGCATTTGGAGTAATTCATTCTAAAGTAGATAAGGGTGCAAATGGATTCTCTACAGTCAGTGGAAGTAATCCATCTGGTGAAGATTGGGAGTCTATCATTGCAGTTGCAGTTAATAAAATAAAAGGTCATAAATGGAATCAAGGCCCAGAGTGGGATAGGGCAGAAAAGTATTGGGGTGAGTGGGAAACTCAAGGTATGAAACTTGGTGCAGACTTTATTAAGAAACTTAAAGTATCAAAACTAGAACAACTTGGTGCATCGACACTTCCTATATCCAAAGAGTGGAAAGGAACAAATAAAACACCAAAGACAGACTTGATAGATGATAAAAAGAAAATATCACTAAAGAAAGCAGGTGGTTCACAACTAATGTCAGCTGGTAAAGATGAGGCAATATCTACAGTAGAGGCTGCAATGAAGATGTATTCTATTGACTCAAAAGGTAAAAAGAAAGTAGATACAGTCTTAGACAAGTTAGAAAACAATATGGTAAAATTATCTTCTGCTCAAACTGTTAAAAGTATTGATGATATGAGAGATAAGAAAAACCTATCTCCAGCAGATAAGAAGAAAATTGCAGAACTAGATAAAGGTAGAGAATTGCAAAATGAAATAAATGATGAAATGGAAAATCTTTTTAACTCAGAACAATTGATGAAAGAATTCTTTTGTTGGGAAGCTGCAACTGGAGAAACAAAGTTTGGAAAAGATTCAAAGGGTGTTCCTAATTCTATTGTAACCTTTAAAGAGAGTGGTATAATAACAGATATCCTACCACTAAACTCACCTAGTCAAGCAGGTAAAGTGCTTGCAAAAGGTAATAACTTTTATGTATCATTTAAGAGTTCATCTGGTTCACCACCATACCTTGCATTAAGAACTAAGAAAGTAAGACTACAAACTAATTCATATCAACCTACATTTGCAGAGATTATACAAGAAGAATGTGCAAAAGAAAGAGTAGGTATGCAAGTATTACATGAAGGTAAAGTAGAACAGTTAAATGAGTTTCAGATGTTTAGTAGATTAGTATCTAAGGCAAAGAATCTTGCATCTTCTATAAAGAACGCTGCAAAAAGAGTTCTCGATGCAATTCTAAAAAGATTGAAAATGGCATTCGATTGGATTAAGAAACAAGGTGCAAAACTTATGAATGCAATGTTAAATTTTTTCGGACTAGATATTAAGACAGTAAAAGTTACAGGGGGTGGAAAATATCCACTATAAGTATGAAGAATTTTAAAAGATTTATAACAGAAGTAAAAAGTCCAGGCTGGTACACTGCCTTACATAGAAAACAAAAAGGTATGTTCTATAGAGGAGAAGACCCAAGAACTAGAAGGTCTGGTGCTGGATTGGGTGCATTAGGAACTGGATTATATCTTACTTGGGAAGTGGGTATGGCAAAAGCATATTCTAGACTTGCAACAAAAGGTTCAGTTGTAAAATTCAAAGTACCATCAAATCTAAAAATTGCAGATGCATATGGTAAAGATATGATGGATGTAAAAAAGAAAATGGGTATAGATGGATATTCTGCTGACCCTATGTTTGCAAAAGCATTAACATTTGAATTAAAAAGAATGGGATATGATGGTGTAGTCAGTGATAAGGTTGCAGAAGGTTTAGTAATCTTTGAACATGCAGTTAGAAAAGTTAAAAAGATGGGAACACTTAACTTGGATGAAGGTAAAGGTGGTGCAGCTGCTGGTAAGTTAGAACTTATAAGAACAAATTTTGAAAAAGCAAAACAGTATGTAGAAAAAATGTATCCAGATTTTGATATAGAAAAAGAAATACCCAACTTCAAAAAGAACTATGAGATTGCACAGAAACTTGCCAAGGGTGGTTTTGCACAAAGAAAAGATATGCCTGTAATAGATAACAGAGACATTAAACTTCTTCAAAAGAGATTGAAGAGTGGTGCAATTGACATTGCAAGACCTTTTGCAGATAACGAAGTTCCAGACGACCCATTTCCTCAAGGACTAGATAAGACAATTGGAAAGAAATGGGTTAGTGGTGGACTTGCAAAGAATGATGGTAATGCAAAAGATGATATCGTTGATGTTAAAATTAAGCAAGTTGCAGTTGGTAATTTAAAACCCATTCAAAGTCAAATCTATTTTGATAAGTCAATTAAAAATGTTGCATCGTTTGGAGCTCAAGGAACTAAAGATTTTTCTGCATCAAAGAATAATTTTTATGTTATATCATCGGATAACAGAATTATAGATGGTCATCACAGATTTTTATCTGCTGTATTAGTTGACCCTAAGATAAAAGTAACTGCATTAGAGATAGATTTACCAATTAAAGATTTATTACCTTTAACTCTTTCATATACTGATGCAATAGGAAATGTGAGAAACAAATAATGGCAAGTCCAAATGTACATTTAGAACATATAGAAGATGAGATATTCAATAATGGTATTGATGGTGGTCGTGCATCTATAAACTTTATTAGGTCACTTCGTGATATGTTATCATCTGGAAGTTCAAGAAGTACCAATGTAACTGTTAAGTGGGATGGTGCTCCAGCAATATGGTGTGGAACTAATCCAGAGTCAGGCAACTTCTTTGTTGCAAAGAAAAGTTTATTTAGAAAAACAGGCCCTAGGTTCTATGAGTCTATCAAAGAAATAAATGATGCAGATGATTTATCGGAAACACTTAAAGATAAGTTTAAAGCATGTTATACTAATCTAAAAGATTTAGGATTTACAGAGATACTCCAAGGTGACTTGATGTTTATCAAAGGAGACCTAGAAAAGAAAAAAATAAATGGGGAAACATACGAAACCTTCGGCCCAAATACTATCACCTATGCAGTTCCTTCTACATCTAACCTTGCATTAACTATGAGAAAAGCAAACATAGGTATTGTGTTTCATACAACATACACAGGTGACTCATTATCAAATCTAAAAGCATCTTTCGGTGCAAACATATCTAAACTCAAGAGTTCAAGTAAAGTCTGGATGGACAATGCAGAATACAATGATGTATCTGGAACTGCAACATTAACTAAAAAAGATACAGCAGAATTAACCAGATTAATGTCCAGAACAGGTAAGTTATTTGCAAAGATTAAGAAACCAGCCCTTGATGCATTTCTTAAAACACAAAGTGAAATGGATGCTGGGTTTAGTTATAAAACATATCATAACAGTAAAGTGAGAGAAGGTGAGAACTTCCTACGACTAAACTACAAGAAACACGCAGATGGATACTTAATTTTCGTTAAAGAGAAGTGGGATGCAAAGATAGATAAGCTTAAAACTCCTTCGGCAAAGAAAGTAAAAGAAAAGAACAAGAATATATACTTAACACAGATTAGAAAACAATTACCAACACTTAAGTTGTTAGTTGAGTTTCAAGCATTAATAAACTATGCAAAGATTAAGATATTATTTAAGATAAACAAAGCAAAACAATTAACAGACATGTTTGTCAAAAAAGATAATGGTTTTGATGTTGTCGCACCAGAAGGTTTTGTTGCAATTGACAATAATCTTGGGGGTGCAGTAAAGTTAGTAGATAGAATGGAATTCTCACTAAATAACTTTACAGTCCAGAAAGATTGGGACAAATAAATTATGGAGATATATTATGTCAAATTCGTTGAGGAATTTTGGAAAATCTGGTTACAGATTTGATAGTGAAAGTTTAAAAGTTATAGCAAAAGACGAAAAGGGTCAACCTTTTCAAATACCAAAAGATGTCTTAGAATTCGAAGGTAATACAGTTTTCGAAAGATGTCATCCAACCTTTATTTCTAAAAAAAGAAAAGTCATACTTACATGTCCTCGTAAAGTAGGACATTCGTCAATTCGTTTTTATCTAAACTACATGAATCAAGAAGAGGGTGATGATTGGACTTGGATTGAAGATAATGACAGAGACCCAAGAGAATTTTTAGATGAAAATGAATATCTAGAATTTATTGATGATTTGTTATCAGATGACAATAGAATCAATCTTAAATCCACAGAAGATGTAGAGAGTCTAAAGAAACAGGAAACTATTAATCATCCAGTTGATTTTAAAGCAGAACTAGTATACAATAAAGATAAAGAATCTATTGATAAACTATTTGGGGCCCCTAATGATATTACTTGGTCTCAAGCGTTTGTAGGTAGAGCAACTGAACATAGATATTTTCCACCATTTCAATTAATAAAACCTTTAAAAGATTATACTTCATACCTAGTAGTAAGAGACCCTTGGGATAGATTTATCTCTGGATTGATTACAGAAATGGATAATGGCCTTATGAATCCTTGGAAGTATGATAAAAATGCAAAAACAGAAGAAGGTTGGGAAAAATTATATAATGCATCTAAAAGAGTATTATACTTTACAGAACCAGAGTATTTAACAATTGGTGGTCTAGATGGGCCTCAAGCAAACCACACCTTTATACTTTCAAGACCTTTATATAAAGGTAAATCAATGTATGACATATACGATAAGTTAATACATTATAAACATGAAATAGAATTTGTAAACAACAATGGTAATCTAGAGGTAGATACTTCTAAAGTTAAAGATATAGGTGTACTTGATAAATTACTTGAATTGGGTTTTATAAGTCAAGCTGCAGTTACAAAATTCCATGAGGGTGAATCTCATAATATGTTTCAACATACACATGTCAATATCACTCCACATATCAGACAACATGTTATAGATGAACTTCAAAAAGATGAAGACATGAAAGAATGGTGGGATAGGTGTCGAGAAATAGTTGATTTAGAATATTCACACCTTAAAAACAATCAACACAAATTTTAAAATACATAAATACTTGTATGAAAACTTTCAAAGATATAGTTGAGATAAATTCACAGACAGCGGTCTTTGCATTTGGTAGGTTTAATCCACCAACAGCAGGTCATCTCAAACTTGCAATGAAAGTA
>MPLU02026614.1_pt1 | contig 68880 bp, 74 predicted proteins | sample 1617381 | NCBI WGS metagenome assembly MPLU02 (sample SAMN05944801, study PRJNA350692) | marine metagenome | biome: marine; feature: ODZ; material: water; isolation source: 90 m water sample filtered on 0.2 um supor filter | place: Pacific Ocean | collected 2012-04-08 | depth 90m m
AAGAACCCGTTCCCAAAGGGCCCGTCTCCAATGAGCAGCGACAATTTGCACTGCGTGGCCTCGCGATTCCAGCTGATACCCGCCGGATCATGATTGAGCACTGCGGCGGCGCCCTGACCGAACCGGTCCGCTGGCCACCCTCCTTCCGGGCACAGCCCGAAACCAGAGCGAGACGCTGACTACCGTCTGGCGGTGTCCGATCCCCTCCGCCCCGACTGGTCCTACCTCCGACCCATGGCCTCCATCCTCTCGGGCTCCCCCGCCGTCTCCTTGCTCGGCGTCATCACGGCCACCCTCCTGACCCTGAGCCTCGTCGGATGCGCTCCCGAGGAGTCCGCTACAGGCCGGCCAGTGGCCGCCCCAGCCAATATTGGCTGCCCGGGCGAGCCGGTGCCCACCGAACTCACGGTCACCTGCCATCGAATCGAGGTGGAAGGCGCTTCGCTCTCCGTCGCCGTCCTACACGCGCCCGACCCTGACGGGGCACCGGTCCTTTTCCTCCATGGCGGACCCGGCGGTCGGGCCGTCGCTGATCGGGATCGATGGCTTGCTCCCCGGTCGAAGATTCTCGCCAACCACGACGTGGTCCTCGTGGATCAACGAGGCGGTGGCAACTCGACCCCGTCGCTGGACTGTCCTGAGATGGAACACCGCGGGCCACAAGACAACGCTCAAGAGGGTCTGGCCGGAGACCGATCCTGTCGCAACCGGCTGGTCTCGGCTGGATTCGAACCATCCACCGTGACTGTCGGACGGATCGCCGCAGACCTGGTGGCCGTCCGACAAGCCCTAGCTATCGATCGGTGGCATCTTCACGGTGTCTCGTTTGGTACCCGGATCGCTCTCGAGCTCCTCCGCACCGACGACGCCGCCATTGTCTCCCTGGCGCTGGACTCCGTAGTGCCTCCCGACGCCGACGAGACTGCCGACCTACCTGATGGCATCGTCGCCGCTCTCACCAAACTCGAGGACCGCTGCACCGACGACGGTTTCTGTCCCATCGGGGTTCTCGAACCCCTTCGTCGAACGCTCGACCGACTGGCTCACGACCCGACCGTGGTTCAGGTCGACAACCGGTCATTGACCTTCGACGACACTGCCTTCCTGGCCGCGTCCGTCCGAACCCTGAGTCGCCCCGACGGCCCGGTGGCTCTTACAGAAGCCATCGCACTCGCCGATGCCGGACGTCTAGCCGAGGCCGTGGACCGCCTGGCGCCGGTAGACGCATCGGCCGGAACCAGCCGCTCGGCCGGTGACGCCCTGGCCGAGGGGGCGTGGGTAGCGGTGACGTGCGGCGACCAACGCCCAGGCATGAGTTTCGAACCAACCGACCTCAACGATCCAATCCACCGGGCCGAACACGGTCGCTGGTTGGATCTCCGGGCCCGGTGCGCAGCTTGGAAAATTCCGTCCTCCGATCCGGCGACTCGGACCCCGGTGCGATCGGCGGTCCCCACGCTGATCCTGGCTGGCGAACTGGACCCGGTCACCCCAGCCAGATGGGCCGCGACTGTTGCCCGCTGGCTCGATGACGTGGAGGTGGTCGTGTCCCCCCGCTGGACGCACGCACCATCCACCTGGAATTCGTGTGCCGCCCACCTAGTCACCCGGTTCCTCGACACCGGGGACCGCCCGACCGGAGGGTCGACGGACTGCTGACCTCAACTCGAGATCGAGTCCAGAACTACGCCGGCGGAACCGTCGGCGAGTGCCGCCATAGCCCGTTCTAGGCCATCCGCGATCCCGTCGGCGATGCCGGCCACCACTAGGCCGGCCCCAGCGTTCAGGGCCACGATGTCGCGACGTGCCCCGGTCTCCGAACCATCGAACAAGGCCCGGGCGATGTCAGCGTTGCGGTCCGGGCCGCCACCGGCCAGATCGACCGGATCGGCCAATGAGAGCCCGAGATCGGTTGGATCCAACGTCCACTCGGTGACCGCCCCCTCGCGGAGTTCGAGGACCCGGGTCGGCCCGGTCAGGGCAATCTCGTCGAGATCAGCATGACCGGTGACCACCCAGGTGTGGACTGAGTCATTCGCCCGGAAGACCTCGACCATCCGATCGGCCAGAGCAGGATCGGCGGCACCTATCAGCTGGCGGAGGGGCTGTCCGGGGTGGGACAGCGGGCCTAGGACGTTGAACACCGTCGGAATCCCCAGCCCAGCGCGGATGGGCCCGGCGAACCGCATCGCCGGATGGAACGTCCGGGCGAAGGCAAACCCGATCCGGTGCTTGACCACCTGTGCGGCCAACTGCTCCGGAGCAATGTCGATATCGACGCCGAGAACCTCGAGGACATCAAAGGCGCCCGAGGTCGACGAGGCCCGACGGTTCCCGTGCTTGCAGACCGTTGCTCCTCCTCCGGCGGCCACGAAACAGGCCATGGTTGAGACGTTCAGGCTGGCCTCGCGACGACTAGCTACCCCACCGGTGCCGACGATGTCGATCGTGCCGTCGGGGAGGACCAGTGGCTCTGCCATGGACACCATTGCCCGAACAAGTCCGCTGGTCTCCTCGACCGTCTCACCCTTGACCTTCAGTCCGACTAGAAAGCCAGCGATCTGTGCAGGCTCGGCCTCGCCACTCAGGATCTCACCGAGGATGGCCTCTGTCTCAAGCGCTGAGAGGTCCTCGCTGCGGCACAGCCGGTCCAGTAGCCCTGGCCAGCCCCCATGGTCTTCCAGGCTCATGAGGTTCTGATCAGGCCAAACGGCGCCGACGCAGCACCCTGCGGCGCTCACGCTCGGTCGTTCCGCCCCAGATGCCGGTGGGTTCTCTGCGACGAAGGGCGTGGGCGAGGCAGACCTCGCGCACATCACACGCCGCGCACACAGCGAGTGCCCGGGTGACGTCCTCGGTCACGTCGGGATCCGGGTAGAAAATCGATGCCTCTAGGCCACGGCAGGCACTCCGGAGATACCACTGTCCGGAAGTGTCAACTCCTTCAAGCGCCTCGACATCCAGAGCGGTCAGTGTCTCAGATCGAGCCACCAACAAGCTGGCCGCCGGGGTCGCCGATGAAGGGATGAGACCGGGCTGAACGGGGGTATCGAGAAGGGTGTCCATGTCGCGTGCGTTGCTAGTTCGCAGCGCCGGGTGACGCAAGGGAAATCTCCCGCCAGACTGGTACCCGACGGTGAGTCGACCGGGTGACCGCGGCCGGACCCCTCCGGGGCGTCCGTGCTGAGGAAGGTCGGGGCTCCATAGGACAGGATGCTGGCTCGCAGCCAGTCGGGGTGACCCGCAGGAAAGTGCCACAGAAAACAGACCGCCGATGGCTCGGGACTCTTCGGAGCGACGAGTACAGGTGAGGGTGAAACGGTGCGGTAAGAGCGCACCAGCGGCCGGGGCGACCCGGTCGGCTCGGCAAACCCCATCCGGAGCAAGGCCAAACAGGGAGAGGGCGGTCCGTCCGTGGATCCTCCCGGGTTAGCCGCACAGATGGATGGTCACCCACCCGGACCCCCGCAAGGGGCCGGTGGACAGAACCCCGCCTACAGGTCGACTCACCGTCACCCACACCCGGCGCGGGGTGCAATCAACTCGGTTAGACAACCAACTGAGTCGATCAGCCGGCCAGGGCGAACGCTGTTACGGCCGCCATGCCGAAAGCCCCACCAAGCACCTGCACTGCGTAGATGCGTTCGCCGAGGAACCGCCACGAGATGACCACACTCACTCCCGGAGCCATCGCGATCAACGCTGAGACGACGGCAGCCGAGCCACGGAGATACGCGGCGGTACTCAGCACGAACGCCACCGCACTCGATGCGCCGAGCACCGACCCGAATCCCAGGATTTCACGCTCCGGCAAGAATGAACCTGTTCGCTGACGGAGGATCCATGGCATCACCATCACCCCGGTGACCAACACTACGAACGCTGGGACCTCTCCGGCTTCGGGTTCCGCCTGCGTCAGGAGCAGTCCCGCCGTCCCGATACTGGTGCCCACCACCACCGCGAGACCCAAGACTGGGCTCCGAAGAACAACACCCAACTTCGGTAGGCGACCCTCCCCCGACAACAACACGACCGCGGGTATGGCTAACGCCACCCCTGCCATCTCAATGCCTTCCAGAGTCTGTCCGATCAGCGGCCCCACGATGGTCGGAACAACAATCGTCACCAACCCGAACGACGGAGCGAACACTGCCACCGGGCCACGGGCCATCCCTAGGTACAGGAGCGGACGGGTGGCCACCATCAGGGCCCCAGCCCCGACCGGCCACGCAATGTCCTGCCACCGGACGACCTCGGGTGGTCGGACGACAAGCAAGAGACCGATCAGGACAGCGCCCACCAACGTGGCCATCATCGCTACACCGAGAGCCGCTCCGGGCCGTCCCGACCGGCGTATAGCCACGCCCCCTAACAGGTCTCCAAAACCGAAAGCGAGAGCCGACAGACCGGCGAGGATGACAGGCACCCGGACATGCTGCCCTAGTCTCCACCTCAATGGATGGGACCATGGAAGTCCGAGGACACCAGATCACCGCCGAGGCTGACCTGGCCGGCGCGGACCTAACCGACACCGACCTCCGGACCGTAGACCTCACCGGCGCCTGGCTGGGAGGCGCCGTCCTCTCCGGGTCGGACCTGTCCGACGCTCGTCTAGTGGGGGCTGACCTGCGACACGCCATCTGTCAACGGACCGTGTTTGCCGACGCTGACCTGCACCACGCCAACCTGTGGAGCGCTGATCTCACCGATGCCCGACTGGGTGGCGCAGTCCTTAGCCGATGTTGGCTGGGAAGCGCCCGTCTTACAGGAACCGACCTGCGGAGCTCCGATCTGGGCGGCGCCTGGATGACAGCCACCGACCTCACCGGCGCTGCACTCGGCGCCGCCACTCTGGCCGGGACCTCGATGACCCGGACCTGCATGCGCGAAGCCGACCTCACCGGGGTCTTTGCCGGCGGCGTCGACCTACGGGGCGCCATACTCAACGGAGCAACCATCCGGGCAGCCAACCTCTCCGGGGCCATCCTCCGCCATGCCTCGCTCATCGGTGCCGACCTCAGCCTCTCGGACCTCATCGGAGCCGACCTGTCAGGAGCACAACTCGATCAGGTGATCCTCGACGACATACGCCACGACGACACCACCAGGTGGCCCGACGGTTTCAGCCCCCCGTCATCGGGAGGCCTCGACGACCACGACTGATTCTCGTTCCGGGAATCCTGCAGAAGATCGCACCAGATACCAGACCAGACAGAGAGGCGCTCCATGAGTAGCGAATGGGGATTAGAGACCCGACAGATCCATCACGGCCAAGAGGCAGACCCGGTGATTGGTAGCCGGGCCGCTCCGATCCACCAGATCGTGAACACCACCCAGATTGTCCTCGAGGCCCGCCTGCAGACCCTCGAGGCCGGCTTCACGGCCTCCCGATAAAGGGGCGCGTATATGACGAACCAGAACTTTCCTACAGGTGTCGACGAGGTCACCCCGGCTTGGCTGACCAGCGTCTTGCGCTCCGCCGGCGGCCTTGACAGCGGCTCGGTGACTGGCTTCGAGGCCGAGTTGATCGGTCAGGGAATCGGAATCATGGGTCTACTCCACCGACTCCGACCGACCTACGACGGAGGCTCAGGGCCGGAGACGGTAATCCTCAAGTCTCCGGTTCAGGACGAGGGAACGCGCTTTGTGGCCCGGACCTTCATGTTCTACGGCAAGGAGGTCGCCTTCTATCGGACGGCGGCTGACGACAGTCCACTCACCACTCCCCGCTGTTTCGCTGCGGACCACGACTCGGAGAACGACGAGTTCGTCCTCCTGTTGGAGGACCTGGCCGACGCCGAGGTAGCGAGCCAGCTCGACGGCTGCCCGCTGGATCTGGCTGAGGCCTCCATCCGAGCCCTGGCCCGTCATCACGCGGCCTTCTGGGAGTCTCCGGCCTTTGACGCCGAGTTGTCCTGGGTTCCCTACGGATGGGATCCCCCAATGCCGCAGGGTGTCCAGCATGGGGTGGCGACCGCCTGGGAGCCTTTCCTAGCTGCCTTCGGAGATGACCTCGGTGACGACATCCGGGCTATTGGCGAGCGGTTCCCCGCTGCGGCCGAGGAGATGATGTCGTTCCAAGCCGGTCCGACCACCCTCTGCCACGGTGACTACCGGTTAGACAACCTCTTCTTCCGGCCTGGCAACGACGGGCCGGAGGTGACGGCCATCGACTGGCAGATCTGCATCCGTACCGCCGGCGCCTACGACGTCGGCTACTTCATCAGCCAGAGCCTGACCATCGAGGATCGGCGTTCCCATGAGCGGCACCTACTCGACCTCTACCGGACCTGCCTGGCTGACGAGGGGATCGATTACCCGGCAGACCAACTCTTCGAGGACTACCGGCGGACCGTGCTGTTCTGCCTCTGCTACCCGATCCAGTCTGGAGGCAGCATCGAACTGGTCAACGAACGAGCGGTCCAACTGGTGTCAGGCATGCTCGACCGGTCCATCACGGCCATCCGGGACCTTGACGCCGGTGAGCTCATGCCCTGAGGTGGGCCACGTCGTTGAATCCTCGAAGTGATGGTCCGGCCGGCCCGGCGCCGATGGTCATGATCGAGGCCGGCGCCACGAACGTGCGCCACGCCACCTCGTCGCCCACACCAAGGGTCCACGCCAACGCTGCCTTGATGGGCGACACGTGGGTCACCACCACGATCTCCGACGTCCTGGATGCCTCGAAGAGGTCGTCTAGGGCCGACCGCACGCGTAAGCCGAGAGACCGGTGTGATTCGCCTTCCGGCGGAGCCCAGTCCAGGTCGGCCCGCCACGCCTCCCAGGTTTGCCGGGGCACGTCGGCCACCGGCTGGCCGTCGAAAGTCCCATAGTCCATCTCAATCCACCGCTCGTCCACCTCGACGGGCGGGCCGTCCCGACCATGGCACCGGGTGAATGCATCTGCAGTGCGGCGCGTCCGCAGTAGAGGACTGGACACAACCCGGTCCACCGGACCGATGGCGACGGCAACGGCCTCAGCTTGGCTCTCCCCCAGGCGGTCAAGATCGGCGTCGAGGCGCCCGAGTAGCAGGCCAGCGGCGTTGGCTTCGGTCCGACCGTGCCGAACCACATACAACATCAGGCCCTCCGCAGGGCGGTCAGGCGCCCATCGGTACGAAGTGCACGACGGGCCGCCGGGTCGTGGAGGCCGAATCGGCGCCACGCCCAGACCCCGAGAGCTAATCCGACCACCTCCTGGAGCAGGCCGATCACACCCCGACCGAACTCCGGCACCCGGGATCCGCCAAGCGCATCTATCCCGGCGAACGGCCACCAGAACACCTCGGTGTCGGCCCACGTTCCGTCCAGCACCAGATGGGCCATCAAGCCGATGGGTACGCCCAACCAGCGGCGCTGGACGAGGCGTCGACCACGAGCAACCAGCATCACCCCACCCAATAGGGTCACGCTGGCCAGCAGCGTATGAAGCAGCCACGGCCCACCCACGGCACCCTCGACCACCGGCAGGACCGCACCGAGCACCACGAGGCGGAAGTCCATGGCCGAGCTGTCGAAGACAAGGGCCACAGCGACCACCGCCCCTACCGCGAACCAAATGAACACTGGTGGAGACCGAAGATCAGCGAACGACGAGTCGGCCGCATTCGCTGCATTCGGAGAGCGTCCCTGCCGCCAGGGACTTCACCCGATCAGCCTCCATGGCAGGCATGGAGTAGGGACAACCGCTGCAGTCCGTGCCCGAGAATCGCACTACGGCGCTCGATCCGAACGACGGGCGACCCTTCTCGTAGCGAGCCAGCACATCAGCCTCTAGACCTGCCACGGCCACGTCGCGTCGCTCAGCAGAGGCCGCCAGTTCGGCGGCGATCTCGGCCTCTGTGTCATCCAGGATGGCCTGTGCGGCAGCGATGGTCGCATCCTGGGCCTCCCCGGTGACTGCCAGCGTGGCCAACTCGCCATCCAATGGCTCGATGGTCTCCATGATCTCGAGGACCTGCCCCTCAAGATCATCCTGTCTCTTGCGGAGGTGGCCCACCTCAGTTTGGATACTGGTGGCCTCCTTTGGCGACGTAATGGCGCCGCCGTAGAGCTTCTCGTTCAACTCGACCAACCGGCTCTCGACGGCGGCCACCTCGCCCTCGTACCGGTGCTGACGTCGGACGTGGTCGAGACGCTCCAGGCCGACGCGTTCAACCTCGGCGACCGTGACGGCCCGGGCGGCTTCAGCGTCCATCAACGAGGCGCGCTCGGACAGGTGCGCTCGACGATGTTCGAGTTGGCCACGAACGACATCCTCGTCCTGTACAGCGAAGAGGGATTCCATGGCCGTCACCATAGGTCCGGCGACGCCCGGGGGATCTCGGACCAGATCGCTTCATTACTACCCATACGGGCCGGCACCGCCGAGTTTGGAGTGGTCCCAGGTGATGACCTTCTCCGGCTCCACGATCACCACGGTGCGCTTGGCGGCCCACAGTTCCACCGCGCCCTCGAAGTGTTCCTCGGGAATGTCCGGCTCGTAGCGACGCATCACGGCCCGGGCTACCCGCCGGACCTCATCGGCGCCCCCCGCACCGTCCTCGGCGTGGAGAACGGCCCGTCCCCTGACCATCGCCCCGCGGAGCTGGTCGTACTTCGTCCCGTCTTCGAGGAGGACAGTGATGCGGTCGTCCCGTTTCAGATTCACGATCTTCTGCGACTTCGTGTAGGTGCCGAAGGCGAAACGATCCTCGACCATGGCGAACCAGAGGGTGGAAAGGTGGATGGCGCCGTCCCGGTCGTGGCACGCCACCTGAAGGCTCTTCTGGTCCGCAATGAAGGCCGCCAGTTCCTCCTTGTTCATCCTTATGCGGTCACGTCGACTCTCCCCCACCGGGTCCCCCTCGTCTCGACCCGTCACCTTTCCGTGCCGGGCGCCGGTCAGACATCCTTCCGGCCCATGGATGGTAGGCATCGCTGGTCATGGCCACAAAACTGCGCACGCCCCACCGGGGGGGGCGGGGCGTGCGGTCACTCTCGGCCTCTGGAACCGGGGGGAGTTCAGGCCGGAGGTATGTGCGGCTCCCAAGGGGGGAATGGAAACCGCTGTTGGACAACAAGTTACCGACAGGTATACCCCCAGACCGTGCCGAACCTAGTGACTTCGGACACCTGTGACCGGCAACCCCTGAGACGCCCGCGGCTAGGTTCATCGGTGTGACCCGACCGTCGGACGAACAACTTCGAGCCATCCTCGTAGACATGGTGGAAGCCCGGACCCAGGCCGCCCGACTGTGGAATCTCCAACGTCAGGGCCAGGTCGGCACTCTCGCCCCCATCGACGGACACGAGGCCGTGGTGGCCGCCACGGCCCACGCCCTGGACCCCACGCACGACTGGATCATGCCCCAGTACCGGGAGCCTCTTGCCCTCCAACGCTTCGGCCCTGAGGTGCTCGAGCAGTACATGCTCTACAACATCGGCCATCCCGACGGCAGCAGGTTTCCGCCATCGGTGCGGGTCGCTCCGCTGCAGATTTCGCTGGCCACCCAGATTCCCCACGCCGTCGGATTGGCCTGGGGCATGACCCTGCAAGACGAACCTGGCGTGACCACCGTGTTCTTTGGAGACGGGTCCAGTTCTGAAGGGGACTTCCACGAAGCAGCCAACCTGGCTGGCGTCCTGAAGGCGCCAGTGATCCTTCTGTGCGTGAACAACCAGTGGGCCATTTCCACACCGCTACACCAGCAGACCGCCGCCGAGACGTTGGCCGATCGTGCCGTCGGCTACGGAATGCCTGGCATCCGTATCGACGGAAATGACGCAGCTGCGGTGTTTGACGCTGTCGACGAGGCGCGGCGACGGGCACTGGATGGAGGTGGACCAACGCTCATTGAAGCCGTTGTGTACAGACTCGGCGCCCACACGACAGCCGACGATCCCACCCGTTATGTCCCAGCCGAGGACCTCGAGGCCGCCCGTCGGGACGACCCGATCGAGCGTCTGGCCGACCACCTAGCCGGGCTCGGGCTCTGGGACGACAAGATCCGCTCAATCGTCGAGACCGAAGCCATGACCCGTATCGACGAGGCGTTCGAACGGGCCATTGCCCAGCCCCTGGCAACCGATGCCATCTTCGACCACTGCTTTGCGACCGACACCCCCCGGGTGGCCCGTCAGCGGGCTGCGCTACTGAACGGCGCCCCATGACCGGTACCTCCGAAATGAACATGCTTCAAGCCATCAACGAGGCCTTGCACGGGGAGATGGCCCGCGACGAGCGTGTGGTGCTCCTCGGCGAAGACATCGGCCAGGTAGGTGGCGTCTTCCGGGCCACCGAGGGCCTCTTTGAGAAGTTCGGTGCTGACCGGGTGGTCGACACGCCGCTGGCCGAGGGCGTGATTGTCGGATCGGCTGTCGGGCTGGCCATGGCCGGATTGGTCCCGGTCGCCGAGATCCAGTTCCTCGGCTTCTCCTATCAGGCCATGCATCAGATCGCCGGGCAGGTTGCCCGACTGCGGTACCGCTCTCAGGGACGGTTCGAACCAGCCATCACCATCCGGGCTCCGTTCGGCGGTGGCGTCCGGACCCCGGAGATGCACTCGGACTCACTAGAGGGCCAGTTGGCCAATATCCCGGGCCTCAAGGTGGTCACGCCGGCCACCGCCGCCGACGCCAAGGGTCTGCTGGCTTCTGCGGTGCGCGATTCCGACCCGGTGATGTTTCTCGAACCACTGCGCGGCTACCGGGGCATCCGTGGCGAGGTGCCAGATGGCGACCATGTAGTGCCCCTCGGGTCGGCGCGTTCGGCACGCGAGGGCGACGACCTGGTGATCATCGCCTGGAGTTACCAGGTCGAACTGGCCTGCCGGGTCGCCGACTCCCTGGCCGAAGAGGGATTATCGGTTGCCGTCCTCGATCTCCGGAGTCTGGTTCCCCTCGATATCGAGGCCATCGCTGAAGCGGTGGATCGGTGTGGCCGGGCGGTGGTCGTGGAGGAAGCCTCCCCGACCGGCGGTTTCGCAGGCGAGGTAGTGGCCACCATTGTCGAGGAGTGTTTCTGGTCACTGGAAGCACCAGTGGTCCGCGTGTCGGGCTTCGACGTGCCTTATCCGGTGGGGATGCTCGAAGATACTTTCGTTCCCGACGAGGCCCGGATCGCCGCTGCGGTCCGTCGCACCCTCGAGACTGCCTGAGCGTCGGTTCCGTGGCCCACGTCTTCCGACTACCCGATATCGGCGAGGGCCTCGACGAAGCTGAGATCGTCGAATGGTTCGTGGCGATCGGTGACGTCGTCGCACGCGACCAAGCTCTGGTGGAGGTACTCACCGACAAGGCCAGTTCGGAACTGCCGTCACCGGTGTCCGGCACGGTGTTGTCACTCGGAGCCGCCGAGGGCGTCCGTATCAGGGTGGGCGAGGTACTCATCGAGATCGACGACGGCTCGGACACGGCGGATGCTGGGGCACTCCGACCACCATCGGCGGCCGAATCGGTCAAGGACCCCGTCTCCGGATCCACTCCGCAACCATCGGACACACAGCGATCGGCGACAACCACTCGACCGAAGGCCGCGCCGGCCACCCGACGGCTGGCCCTCCAATCGGGAGTGGACCTGAACACGGTGACTGGAACCGGTCCCGCAGGGAGGATCACCGCCGACGACGTGCGGAACGCAGAGACTCCGGTGTCCGCCTCTAGACCAAAGCCATCCACTCGTCTCGTCTCGCTACCCACCGACGCTGGTTCCCAGCCAATGTCCAGCACATTGGGCCAGATGCCGCCGGGCCGCCACCCCCTCCGAGGCCTCCGAGGCGTGGTGGCCCGCAACATGGTCCAGGCGTGGACGGAGATCCCTCACATCCACACAATGGACGAACTCGACGCATCGCTGCTGGTCGACTTCCGGACACGGGTCCGCTCAATGGACCGTCCGGGAGCGGCGCAGGTAACGCCTCTGACCATTGCTGCCGTCGCAGCGGCACGGGCGCTCCGGCGATTCCCCGTGGTCAACGGCCGCGTGGAGGGCCACCCAGGCGACGTCATCGTCATTCCAGAGGAGGTCAACCTTGGCATCGCCACAGCGACTGACCGGGGGCTTGTCGTACCCGTGGTGCACAACGCCGGCACGCTCGACCTCTTCACCATGGCCGAACGAATCGCCTCACTGGTCGCAGCTGCCCGAGCCGGCGACCTCACGATCGCAGACCTCTCTGGCGCGACCTTCACCATCACCAATTACGGCTCGCTGGGCGGGCGGTTTGCCACCCCGATCATTCCACCGGGCCAAGGCGCCATCCTCGGACTCGGTGCGATCGCAGAACGACCCGTGGCCGTCGGGGGCGAGGTGCTGGCCCGACCCACCCTTCCGGTGGTTCTGGGCGCCGACCACCGGCTCATCGACGGCGACCTCGCCGAGACGTTTCGGAAAGCCGTGATCGACGACCTCATCGAGCCGCTACACCTGCTCATCGAAGCCTGAACCGGTGGTCGTCGGCGAGGTAGCCAGTCCGGTTGACCTGTTGGTCATCGGTGCCGGACCGGGCGGCTACGCAGCGGCCCTCCGCGCCGCCCGCCTGGGCCGCGACGTGACTCTCGTCGAACGCGGGGCCATTGGCGGAACGTGTCTCAATGTCGGATGTATCCCGTCCAAGACGCTCATCGAAGTCGCCGACGCTTACGCCCTAACCGGGCGGATCGGCTCGTGGGGCATCGACGCAACCTCCACAGTCGACATGGGTCGGGTCCGGGCCCATCTGGCGGGCGTGGTCAGCGACCTCACCTCCGGAGTGTCGAGGCTGTTGGCCGATGCTGGGGTAAGGGTGCTGCCGGGGCACGGACGATTTACCCGGCCCGGCCGGGTCTCGGTCGAGCGTGGCGACACCGTGGAGTTCCTGGATCCCCGTGACGTCATCGTGGCCACCGGTTCCCGTCCCATCGAACTACCCGACGTGCCCCTGGACGGGGATCGGGTCGTCGGTTCGGCTGAATTGCTGTCGACTGACACGCTCCCCGACCGGCTGGTGCTGGTCGGCGGCGGCTACGTCGGAATCGAGTTGGGCTGCGCCTTCGCAAAGCTGGGCAGCGAGGTGACCATCGTCGAGTCTGAGGACCGCGTGCTGGCGAGCTTCGGCGTCCGGACCACCCGCCTTGTCGAACGCGGGCTGCGTGGCCTCGGAGTCGGGTTGTGCCTAGGCCACCTGGCCGTCGGGGTCGACGACCACGGGCTGATCGTCGAGCAGGTGGGCGGCGAAAACTCCGGCGCACGGGTCACCCTGCCCGCCGACCGAATCGGCGTGGTAGTCGGACGCCGACCCGATGCCGACTCGGTGGCCATGACCCGATCGGGGGCGACTCTGGAGCCGTCAGGCCACGTGGCCGTTGACGCGACCCGACGGGCCGCCGACGGGGTTTACGCCATTGGAGATCTCACCTCCGGGCCGGCGCTGGCCCACAAGGCGACCGCCGAAGCTGAGGTGGCGGCCGACGCGGCCTGTGGCCTACCCGCGGCGTTCGATCCGACGACCATTCCGATGGTGGTGTTCGGCGACCCGCAGGTCATGACGGTGGGGCTCACCCGCGATGAGGCGACCAAAGCCGGCATGGAACCGTCGGCCTTCCAGTTCCCGTTGGGCGCTTCGGGGCGGGCCCGGACGATGGGCGACACCGAGGGCACGGTCACCGTGGTGGCCGATACCGACGGCACGGTGATCGGCGTCCAGGCGGTGGGGGCCCACGTGGCTGAACTGGCCGGTGAAGCGGTACTGGCCGTGGAGACGGCAGCAACCGTGGAGGACCTGGCCGGCACCATCCATGCCCACCCCACCATGGGCGAGACTCTCATGGAGGCGGCTCTGGGGCTGGCTGGTCGCCCCATCCACACCCGCTAACCGAACCGCTACCGGGCAACAGCATGTTGAAGTGCGACTCTGACCATCACTGGTGGGCGCGGTACCGTCCCCCGATGCCCGAATCCGAGCCGCCCGCCGCCGACACGCCGCCGTTCAATGACTCCCTCCTCAGCGATCATGTCGACATCGCCCGGAAGGTGGCCTCCGGAGGTTACAAGTGGACCCATCGGGCGCCGGAGTGGATCCCGGCCTTCGTGGCCGAACATGACCTGGGCCCGTTCCCAGCGATGCGGAACCGACTGCGGGAGGTGGTGGACCTCGGTGGGTTCGGCTACCACGCGACCATCGACCACATGATCGAGGCGTTCTGCGGCTGGTCGACCCGCCGCTACGGCTGGACACCCGATCCAGCACTAACAGTCCCCAACACCTCGGTCATCCAGGGCGTCTGGTCGTGCGTAGAAGCTTTCACCGAGCCGACCGGGGCCGTCATCTTGACCCCACCCATTTACTTCCCGTTCAACACCATCAGCGAGTCGACCGGTCGACGCACCGTGGACTGGCGCCTCATCAAGGACGACAATGGATGGCACTACGACCTCGATGGGTTGGCTCATCTACTAGCCGACGATCCGGGCATTCAGATGCTGCTGTTATGCCACCCTCACAATCCAACAGGTCGGGTGCTCACCACGGACCAGCTAACCCGGATCGTGGAACTGGCCTCCGAGCACGACGTGGTGATCGTGTCCGACGAGATCCACGCCGACTTCACCTATCCGGGCGCCACCCACGTGCCGCTGGCCGCCGTGCCGGGGGCTGCGTCCTGCACGGTCACCGTCACGTCGGGCATCAAGACCTTCGCCATGGGTGGGCTCCGGGCCTCGGTTGCATCGTTCGCAGATGAGGACATGCTGGTCCGCTACCGGAGGATCCCCGAGCACCTGCTGGGCAGCCCTAACCGCCTGGGCTGTGAGGCGGCGATCGTCGGTTGGGAAGAGGGCGATACCTGGGTGGACCAACTGGTCGCCCTCTTCGACCACCACCGCCACCACCTGGCGTCCCGGCTCGCCGACGAGTTGCCCGACGTCCGCATGCACGTTCCCCAGTCGACCTTCTTGGCCTGGCTGGACCTCTCGGCGTTAGGACCCGGCGACCGGCCCGGACGGTGGCTCCGCGACCGGACCGGCGTCGACTGCAAAGACGGACCGCTGTTCGGGCCGGGAGGCGAAGGTCACGCCCGGCTGACCTTCGGTACCTCTACGGCCTTGCTCGACGAGATAATCGACCGTCTCGTCTCCGGCATCGGAACGAGTCCAGCATCGAGTCTGGAAACCGATATCGGAAACAGCGCGTTCCATTAGCCTTGCATCACCAGTGAGAGAGGTGCGGGCCACCGACAAGGTGGTCCCTTCGCCATTTTCCCAAGAGATCGGATCCAACGCTGTAGTGGTCCGGTCTCCTTCCAGGAGGTACCCAGATGAAGTCCGCACCCACTGACGACATGGTCCATGTCACGCGCTGGCACTGGGGATCCAAGGAATGGTCGCCGTTCTCGGCGACCGAGATGGACCGCCGCCAGAACGCCCTCCGGGCCCACCTGGCCGCCGAAGGCGTCGATGCCTGCCTCCTGACGTCATTCCACAACATCTGCTACTACTCCGGATGGCTGTACTGCTACTTCGGACGCAAGTACGGCATGGTCGTAGATACCGAGCACGCCACCACAATCTCGGCGGGCATCGACGGTGGCCAGCCGTGGCGTCGCACACATGGCGACAACGTCGTCTACTCCGACTGGCGGAGAGACAACTACTACCAGGCTGTTCGGGATCTGACTTCGGGCGTGCGTCGTCTCGGCGTGGAGTTCGACCACCTCTCGGTCGACCAGTTCCGGGCACTCGAGGCAGCCCTCCCCGACGTCGAACTAGTCGACGTCGGGGAAGCGACCATGTGGATGCGAACCGTGAAGTCCGCAGAGGAACACGACCTCATCCGTCATGGCACCCGGATCTGTGACCTCGGCGCCGCGGCCTGCGTGGAGGCCGTAGCCGCTGGCACATCCGAACACGAGGTGGCGCTAGCCGTCACGCAGGCCATGGTCCGCGAGATCGCCTCCAGCTTCGACTTCGTGGAGTTGATGGACACCTGGACGTGGTTCCAGTCGGGCAACAACACCGACGGCGCCCACAATCCGGTCACCAACAAACTCGTCGAATCAGGCGACATCTTGTCGCTGAACACCTTCCCGATGATCTTCGGCTACTACACGGCACTCGAACGAACCATGTTCTGCGACCATGTGACATCCGACGAACACCTCCGGCTGTGGGAGGTCAACGTCGAGGTCCACGAGCGCGGGCTCGACCTCATCCAGCCAGGGGTCCGGTGCTGCGACATTGCCGCCGAACTGAACGACATATACCGCTCGCACGGCCTTCTGAAGTACCGGTCGTTCGGGTACGGGCACAGCTTTGGCGTGCTCAGCCACTACTACGGCCGCGAGGCCGGCGTCGAACTCCGCGAGGACGTCGAGACGGTGCTCGAACCGGGCATGGTCGTGTCGATGGAGCCGATGATCGCCATCCCGCCCGGTCAGCCCGGGTCAGGCGGCTACCGGGAGCACGACATCTTGATCGTGGGTACCGACGGCGCCGAGAACATCACCGGCTTCCCGTTCGGCCCAGAACACAACATCCTCGGCGGCTGACCGCCGGAGCCACACCCGTCAGACGCTCCGCCCCCGGGCCCGCTCAGGGTCGGGTCGGGGCCTCCCGGGTTAACCGCCAGTAGTGGTGGTAGTGGTCGCCTCGGTGGTCGTCGTGGCATCGTCAGCACCATCGTCGGTGGCATCATCGGCCGCCACCTCGGTCGTGGTGGTCGGCGGGCTGGGAACGCCAGAGGTATCCAGGTCGCGGGCCTCGAGTTCAGCTAGATGGGCGCCCCTTGTCCCGTTTCCGTACCACCCGTCAGCCTGGATGCCCAGGAGTTCCTGGAGGATGATCGCTGGATCACTGGGCCCCCACTGGTAGGTGGCCGTAAGGATCGTGTTCTCGTCGAGGCCGACGGGAACCGTCGGGGTCGTCACCGCGTCATCGGCAGCATCGCCGGGGGCGGCGGTGGTCGTGACTGCGGTCGGAGCAGCGGTGGTGGTGGCCGGCGCCGGCGTGGTGGTAGTGGTGACCACGCGCCGGGCCATCAGGGACACCTCGGCCTCGATCTCCAGGAAGTCCTCCCGAAGCTGGATGATCTCAACGCGGAGGGTCTCCAACTCGTCGTCATTGGTCTCCAGAAGCCCACAGCCGGTGGCGGCCAGGGCGACGGTCAGGAGTGCAGCGGGGATGGCGACGGAGGTACTTGTGCGCGTGAGCATGTGGTGAGTATTCCAGAGCCGGACCCTCTACGCGTGTCGCCTCCCAAAAATACTCACTAGCGACCGCTAAGTCACCACGATGTGCCGAACGTGATAGCCCTCGGCACCATCGGGAGCAATGTGCTTCGGACGTTCCGGCTGGACCTTCCCGGCTCGGTCCCACGCCCGGACCCGCAGCTTCCGAACTCCGGGCTGGGGATCCCAGACCGTCGACCACTGGACCCAGGACTCGCCGTCGCGACCGGGACCCACACCCCGCTCCAGTCGACACTCCTCCCATGGGCCGTCATCAACGGCCAACTCGACGGCCTCCACGCCCGACACCGGCGCCCAGGCCACACCGGCCACCGCCTGTCGTCCCGAAACCGTCTGCCACCGGAGCGGCACGTCGATCCGCGACGCGATCTTGACCGGGGCCTCCTTGGCCCAGCCGCGGGGAATCCAGTAACCGTCCACCGACATGGGTGTCAGCTCGATCTGCTCAAGCCACTTCACTGCGGACACGTAGCCGTAGAGGCCGGCAATGACCAGACGAGCCGGAAAACCGTGGCGGAACGGCAACGGATCTCCGTTCATGCCGACGGCCACCAACGCCGTGCGGGCGTCATCCAGAACCGAACGAGGGAACCCCGCCGAGAAACCGTCCACCGACCGGCCCATCACCTGCTCTCCGTCGGGTCGGACTCCGACCTCCTCGAGAAGCTCGATCAGCGGCACTCCGGTCCACACAGCGTTGCCCACCAGGCGACCCCCCACCTCGTTGGACACACAACTGAGGGTCACGGTGGCATCCACCAGATCGCGGGCCAACAGGTCATCGAGCGTGAACGTGAGGGGTCGGTCGACCAATCCGTCGATCCGCATTGACCAGTTAGTGGGATCGACACGGGGGACGACGAGGGCGGTGTCGATCCGGTAGAAGTCGTCGTTGGGGGTGATCCATGACGTGAGTCCATCCGGCGGGCGCCACGGACCCTCGGTGGTTGTCGTGGGCGCCAGGCGGTCGCCATTGGTCCGGCGCACGCTGGGCAGCACCACGTCGCGGTAGGACGCTGAAGCCCGGTCGGCGAGAGCCCGACTTCCCAGGGCTAGGGCGCCACCGGCCACGGTCAGGCCGCCGGCGTACCCCAGGAACCCCCGCCGGGTCGCCGCCCGGACCTTCGGGTCCTCAAACGGTGAGGCACCTGCCGCTACATGGAGATCTCCACCGTCGGCGACTACTGGTGGAGCGAACTTCTGCTGGCTGGCCCCCAGTGACAAGATCCCGACACCGACCGCAGCGGCCGCTGCCAGGACTCCTCCGTAACCGGCCCCGGACCTGAGGGCGGCGAGCGCTCCCAGCAGTCCAGCGAGGCCCAAGGCGATCCGACCGGAGGTCCCACGAGAGCCGACCCAGCCGCCCAGCACCACCGCCACACAGACGATGCCCGTCAGCAGCACCGGTTTCTGGGCTACGCCCAGGATGCCGATGGTTCGTCGGACCAGCCAACCGGGCGCAAGGTCCACTGCGACATCACCGACGGAGGCGACAAGTGACGCATCGGCGAGAGCCACCCCGAGGAACTCCCCCACCCCGAGCGCCAGAACTGCCGATCCGGCCCCTACCGCAACGCCTCTCAACACGTCCGACTCTCGGGCCATGACCTGGAACCTACGGCACCGGTTTGAGGTCTAGTTGCTCACGATCAGCGGTGCGGCGAGGTGGTCTCGACCGGGAGGGACTCGATGTTTGAGGCGTTGCGCTTCAAAACTGGCGAAACCCCGTTGAAGCGATCGATAGCGCCTGGTCTGAGGCAGGTCCTGTACTCAACCGATACCGATGCTGAGCAAGTCAGTTCATAGCGATCATCAGGCCGGCAACTAGAAGTACCTCATGATTACGAATCCCACTGCCGCCTACTTCAGTTGTCGTGACTTACCCCGTCGACAAAGAGCGAGTCGCGCGACCTTCGATTCTCGCCCCCTGTTCGTTGAGGTGTTCGCCGATATCGCGCCACAGTGCCCGCAGCCGGTAGTGGGGCACGACCGGAAATAGGTGATGCAGCAGGTGATAGTCGTGTCCCCGGATCAGGAACGTCGACCCGAAAAACGTGAACACCCTGGTGTCGCGATAACGGCCTGTTTCGGTATGCGGATGGTGGGGAAGCCAACCGAACACCAGCGACAACCAGAATCTGGCAGCCCAGACTGGGATGTACCACAGCAGCCAGACCAGCTCGCCGTATCCGAAGATTGTGCCAACGAGGAGTACTGCCAAGTGGCTAAGGGCTACCGGTCGGGCAGCAGCTACCGCCTCTGGTCCACGAAGTTCAGCCATTTGCCCCAGCCGGACCGCCAAGCCGTTAGGGATCAGGCGGCGTAGAGGCGGGGCCACGGCGAGAAGCGGCTGAAGCGGGTAGAGCACGGTTCCAGCCACCACCCGGCCGAGTATCTGACTGGGCGACCCCTTTGAGTTCAGGACATCAGGATCGGTTTCCTCGTTGGTATGGGTGTGGTGTTTCAAATGTGTGATGCGGTGTGCTTTGAAAGACTCGCAAAGCAACCATCCGGCTAGAGCCCCGACCGTTCGATCCACCCATGCCAAGGAACGTCTTCCGCCCGACAAGGTCTTGTGGACCGATTCATGCATCGGCATGTAGCAAGCCTGGAGAAATACGGCAGCAAGAAACATTGCCAGCCACAACGGGATCTTCCCTGCGAGTTCGAGACTGACAATCAGCACCCAGCCGGAGACACACCACGCGATGTTGAACAGGCTCCGCCAGCCGATCGCACCTGTGTAGGGAGCGATGGCGTGCCGTTCGTACAGCAAGCGATCCGTTCCGACTCTTGGCCCCACAGGACTCCCCAGCCTTTCAGCGCAGACGACACAACCGTTGTTCAAAAGACTAGTTGGGGACACTCCGTGCCGGCTATCAGACAGGAGGCGCAATAGTCGCCGCTGAAGGCCCCGCCTTGGCCTGGCCGATAACTGGCTCAACCGGAGTAGGACGCTGGCTATTCGGCGTCTCCCACGGGGAGGTTCGGGATTGTTAGGACCTCGGCCGACCAGGAGAGAGCATCTCGGCTATTGCAGAGGTGAGGTCCGGTGACCTGAAGGTGAATCCGGACTCCTCCAGCCTGACTGGTCGAACCCTGGCACTAGCCAGCAGCAGCCCGTCTGCCATCTCACCGAGAACGGCCCGTAGCGCCAAGGCAGGCGCGGGGAGCACAGCTGGACGCCGAAGGGCACGCGCGAGCTCGCGAACAAATTCAACATTGCGGCAGGTTCCGGGGGCCACCAGGTTCGCTGGGCCCGCCACCGGCGTGTCCAATAGGTGGAGGAGCGCCCGGATCTCGTCTTCGAGTGTTATCCACGGCCACCACTGTCGGCCGCTGCCAAGCCGGCCACCAAGGCCCAGTCGGGTCAGGGTCAGCATTCGCCCCAGTGCACCGCCGTCGGGAGTACACACGATGCCGGTGCGGGCCAGAACCAGACGGGTGTCGGCCGAGGCGATCGGCGCTGCCGCCGCCTCCCATCGTTTGCAAACTTCGGCCAGAAAGCCGGTCCCCGGCTCCGAATCCTCGGTGAGTTCCTCATCGCCGCGGTCCCCATAGAAGCCGATTGCCGAGGCCGACACGACGACGGACGGTGGCCGATCCAACCCGGACAAGGCTTCGGCCAGTACCTCAGTTCCCTCTACGCGGCTATTGAGGATCCTCTTCTTCTTGGATGCCGTCCACCGGCCGTCGATACGTTCGCCTGCCAGGTGGACGACGGCGTCGATACCTTCGAGGGCCACTGTGTCGATCCGGCGGGCAACCGGATCCCAGGCCACGCCGCCAGCAGGTGGGCGTCGTCCAACGGGAACAACCTGGTCGCCGCGCTTTTCCAGAGCAGCTGTCAGGGCGGTTCCAATCAGCCCTGAGGCGCCAGTCACCGCCACAGTACGCATGTCAGTTTCCTCCTCGCAGATCCGACGCCAGCGGATGGGCGGTCGGCAAACTCATGGGCCAGTATGTGCGGCGTTCGTCAGATCGCCACCGCCAACTTGGAGTCCCGAGGAGCGAATTGATGGCCCACTTCAGCTCAAGTGTCAGCATCGACGCCCCCCGGGCTGTCGTCTGGGAGGTGATCGCGGATGTCCGTCGGCACTCAGACTGGATGGCCGATGCCGCCGAGATCCGGCTCACCTCGGTGCAGGCGACCGGAGTGGGAACGACGTTCGAGTGTGAAACCCGAGTCGGGCCACTCCGAACACTCGACAGAATGGCCGTGACTGACTGGGAGGATGGCCGTCTTATGGGCGTTGAGCATCGCGGCCTCGTTACCGGAGTCGGCAGGTTCCGTCTCGAAGACCAGAGCAACGGCGGGACGACTTTCTTCTGGGATGAGGACCTCTCTTTTCCCTGGTGGTTGGGGGGTCGCACTGCTGCTGCGGTAGCACGTCCGCTTCTCGCGCTCATCTGGCAGCGGAACCTCCGACGACTCGCCGGCATGTTCAAGGATGGTTCAGCGTGTTGATCGTTCTTTCCCACAAAGCGCTCGTGACCGCCACTCGAAGCGCAAGCCACGGGTCCGTCGTCCAACTGGAAATCGGTTACTGCCACTGGGACCAACTCGACGGCCCCAGCGAATTGCCTCCCCGGTCGCGGGCACACCGGGCTGGCTGAGTCTCCAAGCATGCCAACGCTCTCTCTTCCAGATCCCGGACCTCCCTTTGAGGACTTCGTGGGCGAACGACACCTGGCCGTGCTCACACTCGTGAGGCCCAACGGCTATCCCCACACCACCCCGGTTGGCTTCACGTGGGACCGAAACACGGGATCGGCCCGGATCATCACCTGGTCGGGAAGTGTGAAGGCAAAGCTGCTCGAGGTAGGGCAACTCCGGGGTTCCATCTGCCAGGTCGACGGTGGGCGCTGGCTCACCATCGAAGGGGTAGCCCATGTCACCAGCGATCCGGGCGCCTGTGCCGATGCGGTCGCCGCCTACGCCGCCCGCTACCGGCCTCCGAAGGATCGCGGCGACGAGCGCAGAGTTGTCGTGATCGAGGCCACCAGGCTTCTGGCCAGTGCCGGTCTCGGCGCCGCCGCACCGCGCGGTGCTCGTGGTTAGCGCAATGCACGAACCGCGAGTCTGGTCATCTCGGGACTCGACGAGGAGGGAGCGGTGGCGCCGTCGCATCTTCACGGTCCCTGCCATCCTGACCGGCTTCCTTGCCTTCGTCGTGCTGCTCCTACCGGCGCTTGTCATCGGCGGGGTCGTGGACCTGCTGGCCCGGCGACGCGGATCAACGGTCCGGCTCGCTATCTACGCGGTCTGGTGGGCCGGGCTGGAATCTGCGGGGGTGATCTGGGCTGCCGTGCTCTGGGTGCGGTACTCCCTCCTGGGTCAGTTGGACAGCCGCAACTCCCTGCACGCTCACAGCCGGCTCCAGCGATGGTGGTCGACCAACCTTGTACGGGGAGCGCGGTCTCTCCTCGGCATGGCGCACGGGTTAGAGGGCCGTGAGGCACTCCGGGCGGGGGGGCCGCTCATCGTGTTGGCCCGACATGGCAGCCAGGGTGACGCTCTGCTTGTTGCATCCATCCTCGCTACAGCTGGACTCCGGCCCCGTTTCGTCCTGAAGCGGCAACTGCTCTGGGATCCGTGTCTCGACGTAGTGGGCCACCGACTACCCAACTACTTCGTCGACCGTAACTCGACTGACAACCGGCCCGAGTTGGACAACATCGCGCGGCTCGCCTCGGACCTCGAAGACGACGAAGCGATCGTCATCTTCCCGGAAGGAACTCGGTACTCAGAAGCCAAACGGAAACAGGCGATTGACACGCTCGGAACAACGGCGCCCGGGCGGGTGGCTTCGGCGCGACGGCTTCGGCACGTGCTCCCAATCCGGACCGCCGGCTTGCTCTCAATCCTGGACGCAGCACAGTCGACCGATCTGCTGTTCCTGAACCACGTGGGTGTCCACGACTTTCGAACCCTCGGCGACTTGTGGCGCAACGTCCCGTTCCCGGTTCCGATCCGATTCCATGCAAGGCGCATCTCGCGCAATGAGACCCCTGGTGCAAGCGAGGTGGTCGACTGGCTAGATACCCGTTGGGAGGAGTTCGACGACTGGGTGGCCACCAACACCTCGGAACCGTCTTCGTCGGCTACCGCATCTTGAGCAGCAGCGTCGGAGTGGAGATCTTGTAGGCCTCGTACTCCGGGTCGCCGGCCCAACGCCGGTCGGCTGACGCTTCAAGGAGTGGAACTCCGCTGACCCGGGTGAGGAGAAGCCACACGAAGAGGGGCGAGACCAGGGTCACCATGCTCCAGCCTGAAAGGGCGGGGAAGGCCGCTACGGCCACGCCGAACCAGAGAAGAATTTCTCCGACGTAGTTGGGATGCCGTGATTTCGCCCAGAGGCCGGTGGTGATGAACCTGTTCAGGTTCTCGGGTTGTGCGCGAAACCTGCGTTTCTGTTCGTCTGCTGTGACTTCGATGCCGAATCCGAACGCCCAGATAGCCGCCCCTAGGAGGACTAAGGCGTCGACTTGCCGGTCTTCGGGACTGGTGATGGCGGCCAAGGCAGCCGCCGCGGTCAGTAGAACCCAGAGTCCCTGCAAGGTCCAGGTCATAAGGAACCAGGCGAAGCGGTACTTCATGGCATCGAACCGGGTGTCGGAACCAGCGGCCCTGACACGAGTCACGAGAAACGCCCCGAGCCGCAACGCCCAAACCGCGACCATGGCGGCAACAAGCAGAGAGTACGGAGTCACGGAGCCACGGGTAACCAGGGCGAGGGCGACCGCGGCGAGATACGTGAGGGATCCCGTGAAGTCAAAGAAGTGCTCAGTGTGGGCGAACCATGAAGGAACGAACACGACCCACTGCACTAAGAAGGCCAGGAGGGCGGCCCACGCGAAGATCGGAAAGCCGCCCCAGCGAAGGCCCCCAAAACTCCCAGCGAAGGCCACGAGAACCCCGATCAGGATCGCTGCGCCGGTCGCCAGAACAGAGGTAGAGGTCTTCACAGCACCAAGGCCCCGTTGCTCATCGAGAGGTCACCTCGGTTTTCACGGCAGCGGCCATTTCGGCCATGGAGAAAAATATGTGGTCGATTTCTGGAAGACCGGCCATGCCGGTTTCAGATAGGCGGGTTCGATCAATCCACGCGTTGGCAAGACCGATTGCTCGGGCTGGGATTTGGTCGTGTCTGATGCCCTGGGCCGTATGCAATATGTCTGACTTGCCGTACCCCAAGTCGGACTCCACGTGTTCGATCAGGTATTCAAAGTTGAAGGGGTCAGGCTTGTACGAACCAATGTCCTCCGCTGTGTAGACGGCATCGAACTCGACGCCTAACAACGTGTTGGAGGCGGCAAAACCCTCACGATCGACATTGGACAGGATCACAAGCCTGAAGTGCTCTGACAGGAAATTGAGGGAATCGGCTGAGTCGGGAAACGCCGGCCAAGACGGAACTGACGCTCCGAACGCATGATCGAGCGTTGGCGACGTCTTCAACTCCAGGTCCTCGGCCAACGCCCGGTGCACACATTCCAGAACGGTGGGGTAACCCATGGTGGGCGATGCGGACTGCTGCTCCGCTTCCAAGTGGTTGAAGGTCGCAATCAGGGCATCGCGCTGTAAGCCCGTTGGCGGGTTCTCCGCCAAGAGTGGCTGGAACGCATCCCATATCCCGGTCTCCCAATCAATGAGTGTCCCGTAGCAGTCGAAGGTGAGGACTGAGTGGTCAGTCAGGCGGCGGGTCATGTCACAAGATCACAGATAGGCGCAATGGTTGTACTTCTCCCGTGAATGAAATGTGGATGGAGGCGACATTCTGGCGCCGTCGGGAGGTGTCCGACTCCAAAATTTGCCATCTAACCCGTCTGTGCTTGGTGGGCGCGGAGGGACTTGAACCCCCGACCCCCTCCTTGTAAGGGAGGTGCTCTAGCCAACTGAGCTACGCGCCCGGGAGGGCGACCTTACCGACCTCGGCCGAAGTTATTGGCCCGTAGTGAAAGCGAAGATCCGGGCCGGGTTATCGACAATCAGGGTCCGCACGTCGGCCTCCGACAGGCCCCGACTACGTAGCCGTGGGACCACGTTGGTAACCAAATGGTCGTATCCCAAGCCTCCGTAGGCGTGCAGCCGATGCTTGGTGGCGATGTCGTGCGAAAGGAGCACCTGGCCCTCGAGCCCGTGTTCGAAGTGCCAAAGGATGACATCCATCCGCTCGGCATCCGACGGCATGTCGACCGCCGGGTTGGGCGGATACCACGAACTCTCGTTGCCGAAAAGGTCGTACTCCAGGTAGCAACCGGTTGCCGCCATATCAGCCAGCCACGACCGATCGGTACAGGTGCGGTCGATGTGACAGATGGTCGTGCGGCTGAGGTCGCCGCCCTCGGAATCCACGATCTCGGCGATCTCGACGGGCGACATCGGATCACGGCCGGGATGAACCATGAGTGGCGCCCCGGTCTCGACCTGTGCGGCCACCGCTGCCCGGAGGCTCTTCTTCTCGTTGGGTAGCCAAGGGTAGGTGCAGCCGATCTCACCTATCACCCCTGCCCTCACCCCGGTACCGTCGATTCCCTCCCGGACATCGGACACGATCTCGAGAGCCAGGTCATCCACCGACCGGTCGTCCATGTCGTCGGGATGCGTACCACTCAGGTAGTAGCCGGCCCCGAGAATGATCTGGGCACCGGTCGCCTCGGCGATCCGGGCGACGGGTTCCGGGTCTCGGCCCAGCCCCAGGTTCGTGGGGTCAACGATGGTCCGACCTCCGGCCGCCAGGAAGCGACCTAGTTCGGCGATCGCCACGGCCTCGGAATCCAGGGACACGTTGTGGTGGTTCGACGTCCAGTGGTAGGCCACCCATCCCCGATTGTCGAGGGTGATCTCCTCGTCGGCGAGATGCTGGTCCGCACCATCGGGGGGATCTACGTACATGAACGTGCCGTCGAACACCAGATGGTCGTGAGCCAGCGTGATGCCGAGATCGGTGGCGTCGACCGGCCCCAGCACGGTCTGCGCCTGTCCGGGACCGGCTGGTTCCCCCGAGATCAGGACAGCACCGCCCGTGCACTCATCTCCACGAGGAGCCCTTCGAAGGCCAGGGCGACCCCACCCACAACGGTGCCACTCGGCCCGGGGTCGGTGAAGAACTCGGCACGGGCCTGACCGGCGGCGGGCCGATACCGAATATCGGTCAGAAAAATGTCGAGCGACACCACGTCGTCGAGCGTCCCACCGGCCGCGGTCACGTAGCTCTCGATGTGGCGAAGACACTGCCGGCACTGCTCGAGCGGATCATTGGGTCCGACTAGTTCCCCGTGGTCCAGGGCGATCTGGCCGGAGATGAACAACAGGTCGCCACGGCGAATGCACTGGGATGCGGCCCGAGGGTCGGCCGGTTCGGCGACGTTGGGAATCGATATGCGTTCGTTGGTGGTCACAGCAACTTCCTTCAGCAGCAGGCGTCAGACGCCCGCCCATCAGGGGAGGGTTCTTCCGGCCCGAGCACGTGGTCCAGCACATAGTTCGAGAATTCGTGCACAGTCTGCTCCTCGGCCGGCGAGTACCGCGACAATCCGGCCAACCTGCCTCGGATGCCCCGGTGGACTACCTCACAGATCCCCTTGTCCTCGGCCAGGAACAGGTCCATCGACGTGTAGTACTTCTCCTCGGCCTCGGCCTCGAACTCGGGGAGGTCGATGGTGGACTGCGGAAAGCAGCACCAGCTGGTGATCCGCGTCCACTCAGGTCCCTCAGGGAAGTACTGGTGGAACGAGAACCGGTCCGGAGGCGAGTTCAGCAGAAGATGCGGGTAGTGGATGATGAAGTGGGTGTTCTCATTGTCGAAGTCCGACAGCCCGTCGACGAAAGGAAGCGTTGGTTCCCTGGGCACGTAGAGACCGTTCTCGTTGGCCGTGCTGTTGATGGCGTACACCATTGGTTCACCGCCCGGGTAGAACTCGCTTCGCCTGGCGCCCGGGTAGAAGGTGTCAAGCGACTCACGGTGCACGGTCTGGACGTGGTACCCCTCCCGCGAGTTCTCCACCCAGATCTTCCAGTTGGCATTAAAGCGGTTCTCCCACTTTCTCGTAACCTTCATCTCCTCCATGCGGTAGGGGGCCATGCGCTCGACCAGGCCGCCGAGCGACTCGAGTAGCGGTTTGGCGTCCGGGTCGAAGTTGATGAAGACGAAGCCGCCCCACGTCTCGGCACGGACGCTGGGTAGTGGATGGTCGGCCTTGTCGAAGCCGTCGGCCTCATGCATCCCCGGGGTGGCGATCAACTCGCCGTCCAGCGCATAGGACCAGGCGTGGTACGGGCAGGTAATCCGGCGGCAGTTCCCGCGGCCGGTCATGAGCTCGGAGCCACGGTGTCGACAGGACGCCGACAGGGCCCGGATCACGCCATCATGATCGCGGAGGATGACCAGCGGCTCATCGACGATGTCGAGCCGCACGTAGTCGCCAGGGTTCGGTATCTCCTCCTCGCGGGTGGCCACCAGCCACTCCCTTCGAAAGATCGTCTCGACCTCGCGGTCGTACCACTCCTCAGAGAAGTAGACCTCGGGCGGCAGCGGCACGGCCTCCTCGATCGGAGCGCGAGTGCCGGCGTAGCGCTCCGGCGAAAAGATCGATTGGTTGGTCACCGACATGGAGCCACTCCCCTCTTGTGGCGCGGAACGTAGCACCGGCCTGATGGTCAGGCTGTGAATCAAGCCGAATCCGGACAACAGCGGTCACCGGATCATCTCTTGGCGGCGAGGACAGCTTCCTCGACGACGCTGTGGAGTCTGCCCGACAGTTCTCCCCCATGTGTCGAGGTGGCCTCGACCACCAGGTAGGCGCCATACCCGTCCTCCAGGTCCAACCATGGTTGGGTGCCGAACGCCCCACCGTCGGTGATCCGTCCGGCTCCATGGTCTATCCACCAACCCATGCCGTAGCCCATGTTCGTACCCCACGCCTCGCCGTCGTAGGCCTCCCGGATCCGGTCATCGTGCATTCGGGTGAGCGATTCCGTGGACAGGACGCGGTGGTCGCCACACATTCCGTCGCGTAGGTGCATCAGGAGGAGGGCACCATAGGCACTGGTCGTGGTGTAGGCCCCTCCTTCCAGATTCGGGTTGTCGGTCGCCACGAGGGTCGACGGATCACCGTTGAAGGCCGCCGGGTAGGTGAAGGGCGCCGCGTCGAACTGGGTAAAGGGGTTGTTGAAGGCCAGTACGTCCAGGCCGCAGGGCTGCACGTAGGTCTCGTCGATCAGCTCCGCCCAAGATCGGCCGGAGGCCACCTCGGCGACCGCTCCCGCGACCTGCCACTGGCCGCCTCCGTATCGGAACTCGGTGTCCGGGGCAGCAATGTCAGCATCGTCGTCGGTCGTGTTGAAGATGTTCTCAGCACAGTCCTGCAGGCTTCCCACCGGGAAGAACTGGCAGAGATACGGCCCGTAGGCCGGGTTCGGAAGTAGGCCTACGAGACCGGAGCTGTTGGATATGAGATGTGCAGGCGTGATGTCGGGATTGCCGGAGCCCCACGCTACGACGTCGGATACCGGGGCGTCGATATCAAGCAGGCCCTCGTCATGGAGGCGCATCAGAACACCGGCCACGACCATCTTGGATGATGAAGCGATCAGGGAGATCCGGTCTGGCCCAAACTCCCCCCAGTGGTCGTGAAAGACCACACCGTCAGCGCGCTCGACAACGATCAGGCCGGCGCCGTTCAATCCAGTTTCGGTTAGGTAGTCCTCGATGATGGGTGCCACGGCGGTGAAGTCGTAACGATCCAGGTCGACTTCTTTCGTCTTCTCCTCGAACACCGACGTCGTGGTGGCCGGTGCACTGGTCGTGGTCGGAGGCACCGTCGTCGTCACTGTCGTGGACGAACTCGTCGTCGCAGAGACGTCTGGCCCAACAGTCGTGGTGCTTGCCTCCACGGTGGTCGACGGGGCCACGGTGGTCGTGAGTGGAGGCGCCGTCGTTGGCAGCGACGTGGGTGCCGTCGCAATAGCAACCGGTTCCGCGGTGGACCCGTCGCTGGCACATGCGGGGAGAACAAGCAGTATCCCAACCGCAAGCCCGAACCTGATCGCCATTCGCTTCACGATTAACGCAGCATGGGCCACCCCTCGCCCTGATCGCCACTCGTGACTCGGTGGACGCAACTGGTTCGGTTAGAAGGAGCGGCGGGCCTCCAGGAGGGCCTCGGACAGGACCGGACCTGCGCCGGCCACCGGGGTCCGTCGGGCATCGGGATCCAACAAACACAGGTCCCGGCCATGGGCGTCGACCACCTCCACGCCGGCCTCAGCGCAGACCAGCAGAGCGCCCAGGTAGTCCCACACGCCGTGGGCGTCGACCGAGCAGTCCATGTAACCATCGAGACGTCCGTCAGCCACCGCGCACAAATCGAGCGCTGCCGCGCCCATGGCCCGAAACTGACCCCAGCCGAGGTGGCGGGGCGGAAGACCCGACAGCCCGATAATCGCTTCGCTCAGCACCGGGGCGTCGGTCCGCCGGATCGACTCGCCGTCGCGTCTGGCTCCCCACCCCCGCACAGCGTCGTACCGGGTACCGGAGATCAGGTCGACCACGACCGCGGCCAATGGTCCGTTTCCATCGACCGCGCAGAGGCTGGTGGCGAACCAGGGCAACCCCCGTGAGGCATTGGTGGAACCATCCAACGGGTCCACGACCACCACCGGCATGCCGTCGAGATCAGGCTCCCGTAGGCCCGACTCCTCGCTCAGCACCCCGTAACCCCGGGGATCCAGCAGGTCATGGACCGCCTGGTCGGCCACTACGTCACTGGCGTATTGGCCGCCGCGTCGACCCGACGGACCCCAGTCCTCGTGTTCGGCAAGCGCGGCAACCACGACGTCGACTGAGTCGTGGAGAGCGCTCAGGACCATCGTCGGATCGACGGCTATCTCCTCCACCCCGGCATCCGCTGGTTTGTCTGACGAGTGGTCCACCCGGCCAGTCTGCCAAACCCCCATGGCTCGCATGTCGGGGTGGCTCTACGCTGTCCCGACACGCCCCCCACGGACCCGTGGGGTAGGCCCGAGATTCAGAGACCCGAGACCCGGACAGCGGAGAGGAACCACGTGGCCGTCGTCGATATCGCAGGCTTTGTTGCCGATCTCAAGGACCACGCGGCCGACCACGGATTTCACGTCCACGACGAGCGCCACTTTGTCGAGACCTACTCCATGCACCAGGCCTTCGAGGTCGACCTGCATCCTGAGGCAGCGTGCGGCGGACCTCTCGATCTTCGCCTTTCGCTGGACATCGAGGTCCGGACACTTCTGGCCTTCGAGGACGAGGTCATGTCCATCCCCGAGGATCAGGACCCCAGTGATGACCTGATTATCAACCTGGTGTTCAGTTGGGCATTGCCGCCGTTGGACCACGGCCCCGACCTCCTCGTGCTGGCTACCGAGTTGGCTGGCCTGGGAGGGCCCGACCTGCCGACCCAGGTGTCGGCCGTCGACTCCTTTGAGGCTGTGACCGACGCCCCTCAACGATCCCTCGGCGTGACAGCCCGACTGGAGACACCGTTAGCCGCCCTCATGCGCGGTGGTGAAGCCGACTGGCTGTGCGACGCCCTCGAGCGGTCCCGGGCAATCAGCGAGTACCTCTTGGACCGGGCGCCGGCGTGGCTCGGTGACGGCTTCGAGGGGTTCTAGGGCAATAGTTCCGGGGTATGCCCTCCGATCATCTGGCTGACGCCCCCTTAGACGCACCTTTCGACACAGGCGAAACCGACCGCCTGCTTTCCACCACCCGGGCGGTGCGGCGGCGTCTGGACCTCGAGCAACCCGTCCCGCCCCAAGTGATCCTGGACTGCATCGACCTGGCCGAGCAGGCACCGACCGGTGGGAACCAGTCGAGTCGACGGTGGCTGGTCATTCGGGACCCTGACACGAAGGCGGCGCTAGCCGAGTTGTATCGGGAAGCCGGTGGAAACTGGATCAGCGACGCCTACCAACAGGTTGAGGGAACCGGCCACCACAACGAGAAGGCCCTCCGATCGGCCGACCATCTGGCCCGCAACCTCGAACACGTACCAGCAATCGTGCTGGTCACCATCCACGGCGAACATGACGGGAGCGGCCGCCCGGGGCTGTTCGACTCGGTCGTCCAAGCCGCATGGACCTTCTGCCTCGCGCTGCGGTCACGGGGCCTAGGCAGCGCGTGGACGACCATTCACCTCGGCGCGGCCGACCGGGTGGCCGAGCTACTAGGCATTCCTGACGGCGTCACTCAGATCGTGTTGCTTCCCGTGGCGTGGACCATCGGCAACGACTTCTCACCGGCTGAGCGTCGACCAGCAAACGACATCACGTGGTTTGACCACTGGGGCCACACCATCGAGCGACATACCGGCGAGGCCCCGATACATGAAGACGGTGCCGGTGTGACCGTCGAGGTGGACATCGATGCGCCTCCTTCGGCAGTGTGGCCGTACATCAGTGACATCGAGCTCCCGGCCCGATTCAGCGACGAGTTCCAGGGTGCCGAATGGATCTCCGCGGAACCCGCTGTCGGCGCCACCTTTCTGGGCCGCAACCGGAACGAACGCATGGGCGACTGGGAGGTCACCTGCCATATCGTCGGCTACGAGCATGAGCGGGTGTTCGCTTGGAACTCCGTCGACCCCGACCAGCCGGCCGCCCAATGGCGGTTCGAGCTCATACCTCTGGCCGGCGCCACGCGTTTGCGGTTCGACATGGTGCTTGGCCCTGGCCCGTCGGGCCTCACGGCGCTCATCGACACCATGCCCGATAAGGAACAGAAGATCATCGCCAACCGACAACTGAGCCAGACAGCCAACATGCGTCGATGCGTCGAGGGCATCCGTGACCTCGTCAATAGTGCGGATGGCGGCAACGCTGGCGAACGGGAGACCCGCCAATGACCACCCTCGGACTGTCTGTCCACGACGTTCTGACCACCACGAGGTCGGTGCGAAAGCGCCTCGACTTCGACCGACCGGTCGACGATCAACTTCTCGAGGAATGCCTCGAGTACGCCGTGCAGGCCCCCACCGGTTCGAACCGTCAGGGTTGGCGATTCTTGGTCGTAACCAACCCTGAGAAGAAGGCTGGCCTGGGCGACCTCTACCGGAGGGGTTGGGAGCAGTACGCCGGCATGTCCGCCAGTGCCGCGGCGTTGGCTGATGGCGAGGACTCGGAACGGGCCTCCCAACAGATGCGGGTAATGCGGTCCGCCGCCTTTCTGGCAGAGAACATGCACCGGGTGCCGGCCATGGTCATCCCCTGCCTCCCCGGTCGGCTTGACCAGGCGGGCTTCGGCGCCGCCTCGTCGCTGGCTTCAATCATCCCCAGCGCCTGGAGCTTCATGTTGGGAGCTCGGGAGCGTGGCCTCGGGACGTGCTGGACGACCATTCACCTCATGTTCGAGGAGGAGGCTGCCGCACTTCTCGAAATCCCCTACCACGAGGTGAGCCAGGTGGCGCTCATCACCGTCGGCCACACTCTGGGAACCGACTTCCAGCCGGCTTCCCGTGAAGGCGGTGCAGCGGCCGTGACCTCCTGGAACAGCTGGGACTGAACCCGTTCAGATTGCCTCAGCCGCGATGGCCAGGTTCTCCAGTGTTCGCTCCATGGTGTCCCGGTTGTGAGCGGCCCGGTCGCCCACCCCGGTGAACAACCACCCAATCCCGGCCAAGAACGGCGAGCGGTCATCCACCCATGATTCAGTGACCCGGCAACCGTTCGATGTGGGCACGATGTCGTAGGACCAGTCGCAGCCACCCAGGGAACCGATCTTCAGGCGAAACGCGAACCGTCGAGGCGGATCGCTCTCTATGACGGTCACGTTGGTCTGCCATCGACGCCACCGAATACGGTTACGACCCCGGAAGACGGCTCCCACGGTCGGACCGGTGGCGCCGTCGATCCAACGCCCACCCCGGTTTTCGGGCGACCAGCGCCCCATGCCGACCAAGTCGCTAACCAGGTCCCAGACGACATCCGGGTCCGCTGCGACGTCACGGACGACGCTCACCTCGCGACTCGGCACCTCTTCTCGACCACTACCTGTGTCCTCTTCGACGACCATGTGCAGATGGTGGCCCACGACCCCGGGGCTCGCCCAGCCGGAGCAGCCCGGCGGCCGTTCAGTCGTCGACCGGGATGACCTCCGTAGAACCGTCGGCCGCCACCACCACAACCATGTTTCCGGCTCCGGTGCGTACCTCCTCGACCACGGACTCCGCGGCAAGGTCGACCCTGGCGGAGACGTCGAGCCGCCGGTATTGCACAACCCTGAGGCCGGACAACCCCTCGAGGGCCGCCACCAACGCTGGGGCGGGAGGTCCGACCACGGTCACCGTGCGTGGTGAGGGGCGGCTGGACGTCGGGACAGCCCGCAGGCCGGACCGCAACACCCGGCCGTGGTAGACGGCGACACCTCCCGTTGAGCAGACGAGGGCCAGCGGTATCCGGAAGCCCTCCAGGGTCTCGGCTTCGAGGTTCCCGTCCAAGAGCGCAAACACCACCATGTAGACCATGGCCAGGAAGCTCCCCAGCACCACAAGGGCCGTGGTGCCGAAAACGGCGAATAGGTAGATTCGTCGAACGGCCGACGTCTCCTCGGCCACCGTCCCAGCGTGGGCCTTGATCCGCTTCCAGGCCCGGTTCCAGATCGGTCCCCCAACAAGTAGTGCCGTGAGGGCGAAGGCCACCAGCTCGTCCACGTCGATGTCCCAGTCGTCGCCGGCTGGCAACACCTCGTTCAACACGATGCCAAGCAGAACAGCTACTCCGATGGTTGAGGCCACCAGACCCACACCCGACTCGAGATGGTCATAGAGGCGGGCCACCTCGTCTCGACCGTCGACCTGTCGGCGCACGGCGTGCGGGACTTCACGTCGGTGATAGGCCCACAGGGCCATACCGACCACGAGGAGTGCAGCGAAGACCGACAGGATGTGAAAGTGCTCAACCGCCGAACCGTCACGAGACGACCCGACGAGCAGCCACGACAACATCGTGTGGAGCAGGCCTGAGGCGGCAACCACGGTGGTTGCCAGACCACCCAGAACCCCCACAACGAGCACATAGCCATCGCGCTCCGGGCTGCGCTCGAAGACTCGGGCATGCCGCCACCAGTACCACCACCAGGCCACTCCGAAGGCCAGCACGGGCGCCAGAGACCCCCGTAAGCCATCCCAGCTGTTTGCCCACGAGGTGTCCCCCGCATAGTCGAAGGGCAGCGGGTCGGGCATCACTCCCTCGTAGGCCCATTGGAGGAGGTGCTCGACAATCACCGCTGTGCTGACCGCCATGCCGAGAAGGGCAGCGGTGGAGGCCACCAGGTAGTGGAGGCGGCGGCGGGTGCCCGGTAGCCGCCAGTGAACGATCGAAACGGCAAGCCAGATCGGTACGGCGGCAACGGACCAGGGGCTGAACGACCAGCCGTCGAGCAACCACCCCAGGACGTTGATGGCCGAACCCACGACAATGCCGGTCGACAGGAGGTCCATAGTCGACAGGTAGAACGACCACCCGCCGGATTCCGCCTCGGTGTCCGATGTCCGGAACCGTCGGCGTAGCCAGACGGTCATGCCGACAAGTGCCGACCCGGCCACGATCACCAGACTCAGCCAGAAGGCCAGTCCTTCCGGTTCGCTCTGTCGACCGTCCTCCACCACCTGCACCAGGCGACTGAGGGCGCCAGTGGCACCAATGGCGGTGGCGACGACCAGGCCGTACAGGAAGCCGAACTCGAAAAGTCGACGAGCCATCAAACCGACGTCTACCCGACGCCCGTCGGCCCGCCTGCGGTACACGACGATGCCGAACACCAACCCGATGAGCAGAACGAACTCCACGAGACCTCCCCATGAAGCCTCGCGCAGTAGATCAGCGCGCCGGTGTCACTTCTCCGGAGCCGCGCCTTCCAGCCAGTCTTCGAGGTCGGCCTCCTCCCAACCCTCCGGGCCGTAGATGGTCCCGGGGAGTGGCGTCATCAGCCGGGTGTCGCCGGCGGTCACATAGCTGTCGATCAGGACCTGAGAGTCAAGGAGACGGTCGTCGGGATCCCCATCGTCGAGGCCGCGAGCGGAATCCATGCTGCGACGCATCCCTACCCAGTCGTCGACAGTGGTGGCCCACACCATGACCACTTCCGTGGAGTTGGTGGTCACCTCCCAGAGCCCGGTGGCCACTACCCCATGGTCGGCGAACACGGGGACCCGACACTCAACCACCTCAGCCAGGAACTCCACTTGGGTCCCCGGTCGAACCGTGAATACCTCGTTGACGAACAACGACCCCCTGATGCCCCGCTCGGCGATCTCCTCTGTGGTTGGGGACCCGGGCACCCCAGCACATACCCGGTCGTACCCTCCGGTCCTCCACCGGGATGCCTCGTCCCACCAATCGCCGTAGAAGGCGCTACGGCGCTTCAGGTTGAGCCGGTCGAGGTTTCGCCGCCATCCCTCCCAGCCATCCGCACCGCAGTCCCAGATATTCACCACCTGGGGCCAGCGTCCACCGCCGAAGCCAAGAACAAAGAAAGAGCCCTGAAGGGTGGTCATGCCCGGCATCCGGTTCGTCGGCTCACCCCGGACGTGTTCCATGTAGGCGTACTGACCCTGACCGACAATGTCGATGGTCTCGTGAACGAATACCGATCGGGGCACACCGCCATTCTTCACCGACCAGGGGCACGCACGCCAACCACACTGCTGTTGTGCCGAAGACGGCCAGTCCCTGGGGCTGGCTAACACCTGGCAGGAGCCGGTCTGCTTTCCCCAACCAACCCCTGCACAGGTGATCGAACCTCGTGGGCCGGGCGGGGATCGAACCCACGACCGAGCGATTATGAGTCGCCTGCTCTAACCACTGAGCTACCGGCCCGCCCGCAGTCTGGCAGGAGACGCCAGCGGCACCTCGGCACCGGGCATCCATCCGGTACCTTGGCGATGATCCGACGGCCACCGATGGAGCGACCGTGACCGACGACGCGGTCGTCCCACATTCCGAACACCCGGACCTGGCATCCGACGCGACGTCGGATGAGGATCCGGTTAACGCCCAGGTTGAACAAGTGGATGGTCGGGCCCTGCCAATCGGCACTGTGGGCGATTCGCGGACAGATGTCAGTCTCGTCGTCCCCACCTTCAACGAAGCGGCCAACATCGGTCACCTCCTCCGCTCGCTACACGCGGTCCTGACCCGGACCGGAGCCGTATTCGAGTTGATCGTGGTCGACGATGACAGTCCGGACCGGACCTGGGAGGTGGCCACCGCGGTCGCCGCTGAACTCCCGGGCATCCGGGTGCTTCGCCGAACCGGCGCATCCGGCCTGGCTACCGCAGTCATCTGCGGATGGGCCCACGCCCGTGGAGCCGTCCTCGGCGTGATTGACGGGGATGGCCAGCACCCGCCAGAGGTGGTGGCCGACCTGGTGGCCGCCATGGACGAGCGGACCGACGTAGCCGTGGCTAGCCGGCACGTGCCCGGAGGCGGAGTTTCGAACTGGTCGGCCATCCGACGCCTGCTCTCCCGGGGTGCCCAGGCCCTCGGCCTCCTCCTCCTGCCGGGCACGGTGGGCCGGGTGACCGACCCCATGAGCGGATTCTTTCTAGTCCGACGGGACGTGGTGGCCACTGCGGATCTTGATCCAGTGGGCTACAAGATCCTGCTAGAGGTGCTGGCCCGTGGCGATGTCCGTCGGGTAGCCGAGCGACCCTACGTGTTCCTCGAACGGGCTGAGGGTGAGTCGAAGGTCGCTGCCGGCCACTACGTCGGCTACCTCCGCCACCTCATGCGGTTACGACTCCATCCGCTGCGAAGCCGGGCACTGGTGCGTTACCTGTTGGTCACCGCTGTGGCATTGATGGCCGACGCCATCGTCTTCCTCTGGATATTCGACCGCCAGGGCTGGAACCTGACCCGTTCGGCAGCTATCGCTGGCGAAGCGGGGATCCTCCTCACCGTGGCCCTGCATGACCTTTGGACGTTTGCCGGGCGGGCTACACGGGGCACCCTCGACCGGATCCGGCGCCTCCTCGGAGTCCAGATCGCCTTGGGCACGCTGTTGTTCGGGCGTTTGCTTGCGATCAACGTGCTGGTCAACTGGTTCCACCTCGGTCCGCTGGCCGCGTTCTGCGTGGCTTTGGCAGCCATCACGCCGGCCAGCCACCTCCTCGGCTCCCGTCTCACCTGGCGGGGTGTGCGTCCTTGATCAGAGTGGGAAACCACCGGCCTCATGGGTCAGTCCGGCCGGCAGGGCCGACCCCTGCCGTTTCGCGGCTTTAGAGCAGGCAACTTGGTATCTCCAATGTGACTCATCACTTTGGACGCGAACAGGGCCGGCCCCGAAAGACCGACCCTGAACTGCATGTTTGTGGCTCCGGGGGTGGGGATCGAACCCACGACCTGCGGATTAACAGTCCGACGCTCTGCCAGCTGAGCTACCCCGGAATGGGCGTGCGCAGGATACCAGAGGCACCCCATCTCCCGGCCGGGCCGAAGACCTCGATCAGACGTGTAGCCGGTCGTAGCGTCAGTCGTCGTCCAGGTAGTCCCGAAGCCGCTGCGGGCGGTTCGGATGCTTCAACTTGGACATGGTCCGAGCCTCGATCTGACGCACCCGTTCGCGTGTCACGCCGAAGTGGGCGCCGACCTGTTCAAGGGTCTGAGGCTCGGTCCCGTCTAGACCGAACCGCATGCGGACTACGTCCTTCTCGCGATCATCCAGCTCATCGAGGGCAGCCAGCACGGCCTCTCCCAACAGACGGCGGGTGGCCGCATCGACCGGAGCGATAGCCCGCGGATCGGCCACAAGGTCGGCCAGGCTCGCATCCTGCTCCTCCCCCATCGGCGAGTCGAGCGAGAGCGGATTGTCCTGCTCGCTGGCCAGCCTGAGCAGGCTTTCCACCTCCTCGGGCGTAACCACCGCCCGATCGCCGATCTCTGCATGGGACGGTTCCCTCTCTAGCTCCTGGGCTAGATCACGCTGGACACGGAGCACGCGGTTCATGGCGTCGACCTTGTGGACGGGGATTCGTATGGTCCGCGACTGATCGGCAATGGCGCGGGTGATTGATTGGCGGATCCACCAGGTGGCATAGGTCGAGAACTTGAAGCCCTTGCCGGCATCGAACTTCTCCACGGCCCGCATGAGACCGAGGTTCCCCTCCTGGAAGAGGTCGAGAAGCGGCAGGCCGCGACCCCCGTACTTCTTGGCCACGGAAACGACCAACCGGAGATTGGCCCGCGTTAGGCGGTCCCGGGCACGGTCGCCGCGTCGTTGCAGCCGCTTCAGGGACGCCAGTTCCGCCCGGTCCGTCCGACTCAGATCGCCAGCTGCCGCTAGGTCAGCCAGGCGCCCCTCGGCTTCGTTTCCATTCCGGATGCCGTCAGCCAACTCCACCTCTTCACGGGCGGTCAGCAGGGCGACCTGCCCGATCTCACGGAGGTACAGGCGGGTCGAATCAGCGACTCCACCGGCATCGGCCAGGGTCTCTGGACGTGCCCGGTACTCGGCCTTGCTGGCCCTCGTTAGTCGCATTACCTCGTCTGGACCAGCCTCGACGGCCACTGTCTCGTCGAACTCGATGCCATCGGCTTCCAACCGGCGCCGGACGTCGGAGATCAACTCCGGGGTGATCTCCGCGTCGCGCAGGACGTCGATGACCTCGTCTAGGCCGAGGCTGCCGCGGTCGCGGCCCCGACGCAGCAAGCGTGCGACTTCGAACTCCGAAACCCCGGACCAAATCTGTGATCTGGGAGCGGCGTCAGCCATCGACCCTCCCCTCAGCCCCCTCGTCGTGGTCGTTGAGCCAAGTTAGCAATTCCTCTAGATCGGCGCCCTCGGCCACCGGCTCTCTCAGCTTCATCACTTCGGTCCGAAGGAAGGAGATCACGGGCTGATACCCCGCGAGGTCGCCCGAGGATCGAGCCTCGGCTTCGAGTCTCACGGCAGCACGCTCGGCGGCCAGATAGGCCAGGCGGGTCAACACACCGAGCGGCTCGTCATCGGTCGCGTCCTGAACGGCCAGCTTTCCCATCAGGTCGGCCACGTCGGGCTCCACTTTCGCGCGGGCTCCGTGGAGGTCACCAGCCTCCCTCAGCGCCAGATAGGCCGCACGATTGAGTCGATCGTCGAAAAGCACGGGCGAGAGGTGGACGCTGATCGGGTCCGGTCGGTGGACGAGTAGACGGAGCGCCTGGGTCTCAGGAGTGAGGTGACCGGTGTCCGGCGATGCTCCCGCTGCGGTCCTGTCCGAGGCGGGCACGGTCCGTCCCCTCGGGCCGGCTGCCACAGCTGCCGCCCCCCGCCTTCTGAGTTCGTCGATGCCCACCTGGCACTGGTCGGCGATACTCATGGCGTACTGGTCACGTACCAGCGAGTCCGGGTGCTCGGCGACCAGCGTCATGGCCTCGGTGGCTGCCCGGGCCCGACCTTCGGCAGAGTCCAGGTCGCCGCGGGCCAGCACCCTGTCCACGCGGAACTCCAGGAACGGGCGAGCGCCATCAATAGCCTGCCGCAACGCCTCCGGGTCCGACCCGGCCAGGTCACCTGGGTCGGCTCCCTCGGGAAGGGCGGCGACCGCGAACTGGAGGCCGAACTCCTCCTCCCAGGCGTAGACCCGCTCGGCCGCCGCCTGGCCCGCTCCGTCGGCGTCGAAGGCCAGCACCACCCGTCGGGCGAACCGGCCGATGAGTCGAGCGTGGCTGGGGGTGAGGGCTGTCCCGCAGGTGGCCACCGCCCGCTCGATGCCGGCCAGATGGCAGCCGATGACATCGGTGTAGCCCTCGCATACCACCAACTCGTCGAGGCGCCCCGCCTCGGCCTTCGCCCAATGGAGGCCGTAGAGCACGTCGGACTTCGAGTAGTACTCGGCGGCATCTGAGGTGTTCTTGTACTTCGGGCCCTCCCCGTCTGGCAGCTTCCGGCCTCCGAAGCCCACCGGATTCCCCTGGACGTCGAAGATCGGGAACACGATCCGGGCCCGGAAGAAGTCGTACTGGCCACCTCGCTTGTTGATCCCGCCGAGTCCGGTGGCTTTCAGGTCTTCGTCGGACAGGTGGAGTTCCCTGGAAAGCAGCGACCAGTCGTCGGGTGCCCACCCGATCTGGAAGCGACGGGCCACCTCGCCGCCGTACCCCCGGGCTCGCAGATAGTCGCGGGCCGGGCGGGCCGCCGGGTCCTCCAGAAGACGTCGATGGTAGGAATCCACTGCCTTCTGGACGATCTCGGCGTACTCCTTGCGACGGTTGCGGCGGCGTCCCTCGTTCTGGTCGGTGTACCGCAGCGGGATGCCGGTCTTGGCCGCCAGGAACTCCACCGAGCCGGCGAAGTCCAGTCCCTCGATTTCGCGGACGAAGTCGATGACGTCGCCCGACACCTGACACCCGAAGCAGTAGTAGACGCCCTTCTCGGCATTGACCGAGAAGGAGGGAGACTTCTCGCCGTGGAACGGGCACAGTCCCATCCATTGGGCGCCGGTCTTCTTGAGTTGGGTGTGTTCGGTGATGATCCGGATGATGTCGGACTCGTCGCGAACCTTCCTGACGTCCTCGTCGACGATGCCCATGGCCGGACGGTACCGCCCACCGGCCTACCCGGTCAGCCGGGCCTGTTGATCGCCTTGTCAGTCGTCCTGTCAGCGCAACAGATCAGCCGTCGCGGGCGATGAGTGCCTGGGCCACGGCCAAGCGGGCCACCGGCACCCGAAACGGGGAACACGACACCGAGTCGACCCCCGCCTCGACCAGCAGACGTATTGATTCCGGGTCGCCACCGTGCTCACCGCACACACTGACCTCTAGGTCGGGGCGGGCCATCCGTCCAGCGCGGGTAGCCGCAGCCACCAGAGGCGCCACGGCGCCTGGGTCTAGGTGGGCGAACGGGTCGGCGGGTAACAGCCCCCGCTCGAGGTACGGACCCATCATCCGTTGTTCCACGTCGTCACGGCTTAGCCCGAACACCATCTGGGTGAGATCGTTCGTTCCGAAGGAGAAGAAGTCGGCATGGGCTGCCATGTCAGCGGCCAGGAGGGCCGCCCGTGGCGTCTCGATCATCGTTCCGACAGCAGGTGGTTCGGTGGGGTCCCATTCCTCGATCTCGTCCAGCACCCAGCCCCTCACGAGGGCCAACTCGGCCGCTGTCGAGACCAGTGGCACCATGATCGCTGCATGGGCGTGCGAACCGGCGGCCGCGGCGTCGTCCATGGCCCCCAGCAGCGCCCGGACCTGCATCCGGTAGAGCCCCTCACGCAATACGGCAAGGCGGACCCCCCGGATGCCCAGCATTGGGTTGTGTTCGCGCCACTCCGCCGGGGCGTCGTCGCCGAGGAACTCGTGCAGCGGCGCATCCAACAAGCGGATGGTCACCGGGAGCGGCGCCATGGCGACCAGGACGCCGGTCAGGTCCTCCCTCTGGGCGGCACCCAGCGCGGCTAGCGCCTCGGTCTCGTCGCGGGGTGAATCGGCCAGCAGGAACGCTCGCACCAGGGGAAGGCGGTCCCCGAGGAACAGGTGCTCAGTCCGACACAAGCCGATTCCCTCGGCACCGAACAAGCGCGCCCGGTCGGCATCTTCGGCCCGGTCGGCGTTGGCCCGAACCCCGATCCGCTCACCGCGTACCTCGTCGGCCCATTCGAGGAGAACGTCCAGTTCTGGCACCTCTCCGGCCTCGGCCGCCCTGACCGACTCGACCGCCCCAGCCAGTACCTCGCCCGACCCGCCGTCCACCGAGACCACGTCACCGGCGTCGACCCGAACCTCGCCCAGTACCACGTGGTCGTCACCCACCACCATCCCGACTACCCCGACCACCGCGGGGATCCCCCACCCGCGAGCCACCACGGCAGCGTGGCTGGCCACCCCACCTCGGGTCGTCAAGATTCCGGTGGCCATGCGCATGCCGATCTCATCGGCTGGCGACGTCTCGTCGCAGACCAGCAGGGCGTCCTCGTCCCGGTCGACGGCGTCCAACACGGCCTCGGCCGTCAGGCAGACGACCCCCGTGGCCACTCCGGGGCTGGCGCCCGTCCCGGCGGCCAGCAAAACGGGTCGACTCTGGCCATCGGGCGTTAGCGCGGCGGGGCCACCATGGATCAGCCTTTCAACTAGGGCTGGATCGACAGCGGCCACGGCGCGCCACCGGGCTTCGGCCGAACCGGCGGTCGTCGCCTCGGCAACCAGGGAACGCAGTCCATCCGAGCTGTCCACGCGGTCCTCAGGTGATGACATCAAGTCGCTCTGGTCGCTCAGGGACACTGGCCTCGCAGGGGCTGGGGCCGATTAGGCCGCGAGCCGCTCCGAGAGGTAGGCCACCAGGTCGCCAATGGCCACCCGTTCCTGAGCCATCGAATCCCGTTCGCGCACGGTCACCGCCCGGTCGTCAAGAGTGTCGAAGTCGATGGTTACGCAGAACGGCGTCCCGATCTCGTCCTGGCGTCGATAGCGACGGCCAATGGCCTGAGTCTGGTCGTAGTCGCACATCCAGTGCGGTTGCAGCAAACCCAGCACCTCGTTGGACGGATCGATCAACTCGGGCTTCTTGGAGAGTGGCAGCACAGCCACCTTGTAGGGCGCCAGCCGGGAATCGAGGCGGAGGACGGTTCGAACGTCGTCGTTGACCTCTTCCTCGTCGTAGGCGGCCATCAGGAATGCCATGGCCGTCCGGGTTGCGCCGGCCGCCGGTTCGATCACGTGGGGCACGTAGCGGTCGCCGGACGCCGGATCGTGATACTCGAGCTTGGTGCCGGAATGTTCGGCGTGCTGCTTCAGGTCGAAATCGGTGCGGTTGGCGATTCCCTCGAGCTCGTCCCACCCCCACGGGAACAAGAACTCCACGTCCGCTGTGGCCGTCGAGTAGTGGCTCAACTCGTCGTCGTCGTGTTCGCGAAGCCGGAGCTTGTCGGTGGGCATGCCGAGGTCGTGGTACCAGGCCATTCGAGCATCGCACCAGTGGCGGTACCACTCCGGGGAGTCGTCGGGCGGGACGAAGAACTCCATCTCCATCTGCTCGAACTCTCGGGTCCGGAATACGAAGTTCCCGGGGGTGATCTCGTTGCGGAACGACTTTCCAATCTGGGCGATGCCGAACGGTGGCTTCTTTCGCGACGTGTTGAGCACGTTGGTGAAGTTGACGAACATCCCTTGGGCCGTCTCGGGTCGCAGGTAGACCTCGGCGGCCGACTCGACCATCGGTCCGGCGTGGGTCTTGAACATGAGGTTGAACTCACGGGCTTCGGTGAACGTGCCCGACTTCGAACACGACGGGCAGGTGTCAGGGTCATCGAGCTTGTCGAGGCGATGGCGGGCACCGCAGTCCCGACAGTCGACGAGCGGATCGGTGAAGTTGGCCAGGTGGCCCGATGCCTGCCAGACGGCAGGTGGCGACAGGATCGAGGCATCGAGGCCGACCACGTCGTGGCGCAACTGCACCATGGTTCGCCACCACTGCTCCTTCACATTCCGCAGGAGCAGGACCCCGATCGGTCCGTAGTCGTAGGTGGATCGGAATCCGCCGTAGATGTCGGCCGACTGGAACACGAACCCCCGACGCTTCGAGAGGTTCACCACCTTGTCGAAAAGGGTGTCGTCGTTGGAGACCATGAGAAGGCAGGGTAGCGACGCGGTTCCCCGTCACGGGGCCAGACTGAACCCATGGGTATCTCTGACCGCTTCCGATCGCCGGGAATTGATCCGACAGCGGTGATCGGTCGCCGGATCATCTCCTGGCTGCTCGACAACCTGTTCATGGCCATCGTCGTCCTGCTCGTGCATCGTGGTGACGTGGCGTTCAACTCCGACGACGGGCTGTCCATCAACCCGTCGGTCATCTGGACCGTGACCGTGTTGATGGTCCTGAACCACGTGGCGCTGACCATGACCACCGGGTTCAGCGTAGGTAAGGCGGTGACCGGACTCCGGGTGGTTCGCCGGATCGACGGTGGCCTACCGGGTTTCCGGGGCGCCGCGGGCCGAACCCTTCCGTGGATCATCCCCGTGCCGTTCATCCCGGTCATCGAGGCCGGGATGATGCTGGCCAGCCGAGGGCATCGGCGCCTCGGGGACCGACTGGCCGGAACGGTGGTCGTCGACCGGGGCTGGATCGGTGAACCCATCGTCATTCCGAGTCTCGAGACGACCCAGCAGGTGCTGTCCGATGATGCCACCCCTTCCGGGGAAGACGGGAGCAGCGGACCCTTCGTGGACTAACTCCCGTCCAGGACCCGACGGGACCGCAGCCGGCGCTCCAGGTGGTATTCCACGGCTGATGTGGCCACCCCGTCAACCTCGGCGCACACTGCCGGATCGGTGACAGCCAGTGCGCCGGACAGCCCACCACCCAGCACCGCCCGCATGACCGCGATGGCCGAGGACGACACGGCACGGCCACGCCGGCAGTCGGGGCAGAGCACTCCACCTTCACCGATGTCCACTGCCACCAGCGGGTCGTCGACTCCACAACGGACACACCTGTCCAACTCTGGAGCCAGACCTTCGTGGGCCAGCAACTTCAGTAGGAAGGCCGGCACCACCAGGGCCGCCGGTCGTTCGTCGAGGGTCCGCAGGGCGCCGACCAGCATCCGGTAACGGTCTCGGTCGGCCTCACGGTCGGGCGCCACCACGTCGATGACCTCTAGCAGCGACGACGCGTCGGCAAACCTCTCGGCATCGAGGCGAAGCCCCTCGAAACGGTCGATCGTCTCGGCCTGGGTGACAATGTCGAGATCGCCCCGACCCCGGTGAAGCTGGACGGCCACGTGGCTGGTCGGCTCCAGACGCCCACCGAACTTCGATCGGGTCTTTCGGACTCCCTTGGCCACCGCACGGACCTTTCCGTGCTCGGCGGTCAGTAGGACGATGATGCGGTCGGCCTCGCCGAGGCGCCACGTCCGCAGCACCACACCGTCGTCCCGGTACAGGCTCACCCGATTGACTCGTCCGGATCGGCGATGCCGCCGTAACGGCGATGCCGGTCCTGGAACTCCTTGATTGCCGCATAGAGATGCTCTCGCCGGAAATCAGGCCACAGCGCATTGCTGAACACGAGCTCGCTGTAGGCCAGCTCCCAGAGGAGGAAGTTCGACACGCGGTACTCCCCCGACGTTCTGATGACGAGGTCCGGGTCGGGCATCTCGGGGTCGTAGAGGTTGCGTGCGATGGTCTTCTCGGAGACTCGTTTCGTGCCGGCGTCGACGATCCGCTGCACGGCGTCGACCAACTCGGCCCGACCGCCGTAGTTGAAGGCAATGGTGAAGGTCAGGCCGGTGTTGTCCCGGGTGAGGGCGGCGGCCTCCTCCATCCTTTTGACGAGGCGTCGGGGTACCCGTCGGTCCCTCCGACCGATGAACCGGATGCGGATGTTCCGTTCATGGAGTTCCTCCTGGCGGCCGAGCATGATCTCCTCGTTGAACCGCAGCAGAAACTCCACCTCTTCGACCGGGCGCCGCCAGTTCTCCGTCGAGAAGGCGTACACGGTGAACCAACCCACCCCGAGTTCGTCAGCACCATCTAGGACCTCGAAGAGGGCCTGCTCGCCAGCCGTATGGCCATCGGTGCGGGGAAGGCCCCGCTGCTCGGCCCACCGGCCGTTGCCATCCATGACGCACGCAATGTGGTTCGGGATCCGCGAGCGATCCAGGTCCGAGGGGAGCACACCAACGAAACTACCCGCGCCCCTCCACGCTGAGTGGCCGGGCCTAGCCTCGGCGACGATGGGCGAGTCGAGCGGCGGAGCGGAAATGAGGCCGGCTGAAGTGTCGGCCATTGCCCTCGAAGAGGTCTGCGGGGCCCTCCCCGGTGGCGGTGAGCGTCGGCCCGGCCAGGAGGCCATGGCGCGCCGAGTCGCCGAGACCATCGAGTCGGGCTCACACCTGGTGATTCGGGCAGGAACCGGAACAGGTAAGTCGCTGGCCTACCTCGTTCCGGCCATCATCTCTGGCCGCACCACGGTGGTGGCAACAGCCACCAAGGCTCTCCAGGATCAGCTGGCCACCAAGGACCTGCCCTTCCTTCAGGAGCACCTGGTGCCGCATCTTGGTCGTTCGTTTTCGTTCTCGGTCCTCAAGGGACGCTCGAACTACTTGTGCAGGCAGCGGCTGAACGAACTGGCGACGACCACCGCTGGTGACCAGCAGCAACTCGACGGGTTGGCCGAGACGGCCGACGTCGAGGACCTAGCCACTATCGCTGCCTGGGCTCAGGAGACTTCCACCGGCGACCGGTCCGACCTGCCGATGGAGCCGTCACCTGCGACCTGGTCGGCGGTCAGTGTCGGATCAACCGAGTGTCCCGGGGCGGCACGATGTCCCAGCGGTGATGACTGCTTCGCCGAGGACGCCCGAGCCGCTGCCGCCTTCTCCGATGTGGTGGTGACCAACCTCCACCTCTACGGGATCGATGTGGCCAGCGAGGGGGCGATCCTCCCCGAGCACGACGTGGCCATCCTCGACGAGGCCCACCAGACCGAGGACATCCTGGCGCGGGCTGTCGGCTTCGAACTCCGATCGGGTCGCTTCCAGGGACTCGTCCAACGGGCCAGGGCCATTCTCACCCGATCGACCGCGGTGGCCGACGTGTCCAACATGGCCAGCCAACTTGACGACGCTCTCGGTGGACATCTCGGCACTCGACTTGTTCCCGCGGCGTCAGCTGAGGTCGCTGCGGCCCTCCGCCTGGCCGAGACCCGTCTCGGTGCGCTCCGTACCGAACTACTCGGGCTACCCAAGGACGGGCCGGGCGATGTTGGTCCCCGTCGGGAACGGGCACTTCGCTCCCTGGAGACGTTGACCGACGACGTCCGAGCGGCCCTGGACCTAGAGGGTGGACCCATTCCGGGACTGAAGGTTGCCTGGACGGAAGGCACAGTCGGACGTCCCAGCCTCCAGGTGGCACCGATCGACGTGGCCACCGTCCTGCACGAACGTCTCTGGCAGGAACGGACGGTGATCCTCACCAGTGCTACCGTCCCGGCCAACCTTCCGATCCGGCTTGGACTGGACAGGCACGACCACCGCTACGAGGACGTGGGTAGTCCGTTCGACTTCGCCAACCAGTCGATGCTCTACTGCGCGACCTCCATGCCTGAACCCCGGGACGAGGGCTATCTGACGGCCTGCTACGACGAGATTGAACTCCTGGTCAACGCAACCGGCGGACGGACCCTCGCCCTCTTCACCAGCCGCCGGGCACTGGACGCCGCCGTCGAGGAGTTGCGGGAGCGGCTGCAATGGCGGATCCTGCATCAGGACGACATGCCGCGCCCGCTTCTGATGGCTGAGTTTGCCGACGACGAGTCCTCCTGCCTGTTCGGCACCAAGGGCCTTTGGCACGGCATCGACGTGCCGGGCCCGAGCCTCTCGCTGGTCGTGATCGATCGGATCCCGTTCCCGCGCCCCGACGACCCTCTCCTCAGCGCCCGACGCGACCTCGTGGGCGAACGTGAAGCCTTCCGCCAGATCGACCTTCCCCTGGCCGCCACCGACCTTGCTCAGGGGGCGGGCCGGCTGATCCGAAGCATCACCGACCGGGGCATGGTGGCGGTCCTGGATCGACGACTGGCCGCCAACAGGTCCTATCGGTGGGACCTGCTCGAGGCTCTACCGGACATGCCCCGAACCGGCGACCGGGACGAGGCGTTGGACTTTCTGGCTCGACTGGTGGACTGACCCACAGTTCGATCGGTCTCAGTAGCCCAGCCGGTCAAGGGCCTTGGGGCGCTTCTGCCAGCCCTTGTCGACACGGACCACCAACTCGAGGAAAGCACCCTCGAGCATCTGGGCCCGGGCTGCCGTGCCAACAGCCTTTAGGACGGCCCCCTTTTTTCCGATCACGATCCCCTTCTGGGAATCACGTTCCACAAGGATCTCGCAACGAACCCGTGGCCATTCCCACTCGGTGACCCGGGTGGCGATGGAGTGCGGCAGTTCCTCCTTCACGATGGCCAGCAACTGCTCACGGACCAGTTCAGCCACCCAGAACGCCTCGGGTACATCGGTGACCATGTCCTGTGGGTAGTACTGCGGCCCCTCGGGAAGACGCCCCAGGACGTGGTCCCGGAGATCGTCCACGCCCTCACCATCCCGGGCCGAGATCGGGAAGTACTGGTCAAACTCGAAGCCCGAGGCGACGATTAGCTGTTCGGCGATCCGATCCCGACCCACCCGGTCGACCTTGTTCACCACCAATACGGTCCGGTCCTTGGGCAGACCGCCGGCGATGAAGGCGTCGCCCCTCCCGATCGGTCCGTCGGCCTCCACCAGGAACAACACGACGTCCATGTCGGCCAACGCCGAACGAGCGGTGTGGTTGAGACGCTCGCCCAACAGCGTGTGGGGCTTGTGGATCCCCGGCGTGTCACAGAACACGGCCTGCACGCCCGGGCGGGTCAACACCCCACGGACCTCGGTTCGCGTGGTCTGTGGCTTGTCGGAAACAATGGTGACCTTCTGGCCCAGGATCCGGTTCAACAGCGTCGACTTCCCGACATTGGGTCGCCCGACCAGGGTCACGAAGCCTGACCGGTGTCCATCACCCGAATGCATCATGGACGTCATGTCGGCGTCCCGGTCTCGACCTCCGGTGCCCCGATGCGAACCCGGGTGATCCGACGCCCCACGACCTGCTCCACCCCGAACCGGCGCCCGGCCACCACCACGGCCTCGCCCACCACGGGCACATGGCCCAACGCATCGAAGATCAGACCACCCACGGTGTCCCAGTCCCCAACAGGCAGGCTGCCTCCCAGGAGTTCGTCCAACTCGTCGATCGGCATGCGGCCGTGGACCCGGATCCCGCCACCAGCTACCGGCTGGGACAGGGGTTCCTCCTCGTCGAACTCATCGACGATCTCGCCGACCACCTCCTCGAGTAGGTCCTCCATGGTCACTAGACCGGCGGTTCCCCCGTACTCGTCGACCACGATCGCCAGGTGGAAGCGGCCCGCCTGCATTTCGCGCAATAGGTCATCGGCCTGCTTGGTCTCAGGCACGAATCTCGGTGACCGGGCCAGAGAACCGATCGGTTCCTCGTCGCGGCCATCGAGATGGGCCCGCATCAGGTCCTTGGCGTGGACCACGCCCACGATGTCGTCAATTCCCGTGCCGCTCACCGGGGTCCGGCTGTGGCCGTTGCGGGCAACCTCGGCCATGGCCCCAGCCACCGTCAGGTCGGACCCAATGCACCCCATATCGGGTCGGGGCACCATCACCTCACGGACCAGGCGGTCTCCGAAGGCGATCACCGACTCGATCAATTCGTGTTCCTCGGCATCGATGGCCTCAGATGCCAACGCCCGATCGGCTACCGCCATCAACTCTTTCTCGGACACCGTCGGGGCACTGGTTCGCAGCGAGCGTGGCAGGAGGTGCTCGGCTGTCGAGACCAGAACGTCGGCCAACCAACGCAGCGGGGCGAACGTGGAGAGGTGAGTCACCACCGATGCCGAACTGATGACCACACGATCCAGAGACCGAAGGGCAACGGTACGGGGCAGCACGTCGACCAGGACAAAGCCCGCTATGAGCAGTGCGGCCACCGAAGCGAAGGCCCAGCCTCCGCCGGAGCGGTCGGCGACGACCACTGCGAGGGTTCCGGCGGCCGACATCCGACAGGCCATCACAAGGAGTAGGACCACGCCCAAGGAGCGGACCCGATCCTCAAGGAGTTCGGGCAGCGCCTCGGCGTCTGATGGTCCGGTCGGTTCCCTCCCGGGAGCACCGTTAGATGTCGGTTCCCGCTCAGCGAGCCGCTCCACGAGTACCTCGGCCCGGGACCGTCGGATGTGCAGGATTCCCGTCTCCACGACGACCAGCAGTCCCGAGATGGCAGTCAGGGCCACCACCAGCAGGAGAGCCAATCCGAGGCTCACGAACGGTCCTCTCGGCGGGCGACCATCCCGTGCCGGGCCAGGTGGGCACGCTCCCGCTCCTGCATGACGGCTTCCTCAACCGGTTCCCTATGGTCGTGGCCGAGCAGGTGGAGCACCCCGTGGACCAACAGGAGGGCAATCTCGGTTTCGTAGTCGCACGCGTATTTCGCGGCCTGTCGCTCGGCAACCGCGGGGCACAACACGATGTCCCCCAAGAGGAGCGGCGCGCCCGACCGATCGGTCGTGGACGGAGCCAGGTCCTCCGGATCTTCCAGCGGGAAGGACAACACGTCGGTAGGGCCCTCGCCGCCCATGTGCTCAGCGTTCAACACAGCCATCGGTTCCGCGTCCACGAGGTGTACGTGGACCTCAAGGTCGCTCCCACCCAAGCCCTCATGATCGAGCACGTCGGCGACCAGTGCCCGACAGTCAGCGGTGTCGACCGGGTAGGCCCGCTCGTCGTCCACGATTACCGTCGGCGAACCGGCCACTCCGGAACCCTGGGTTCCGCTCTTCAATGGGACGACCCGTCGCTGACGTCGTCTCCTGGCTCGGCACCTGCGCCGACTCCGTCACCGCGGTCGTCAGCTTCTCGCAGGCCGGCCTCATGCTCATAGGCCTCGACGATGTCCTGCACGATGCGGTGGCGGACCACGTCACGGGCACCCAAATGGACGAACGACAGTCCGTCGATTCCGGTCAGCATCCGTTCCAGGTCGAGCAACCCACTCCGTCCACCGGGCACATCGACCTGGCTGATGTCGCCGGTCACCACCACCCGTGACCCGAAGCCCACCCTGGTGAGAAACATCTTCATCTGTTCGGGAGTTGTGTTCTGAGCCTCGTCGAGGATGATGAAGCTGTTGTTCAGGGTGCGGCCACGCATGAAGGCCAGCGGGGCCACCTCGACTTGTCCACGATCCACCAGACGTTCAGCCGTCTCGGTGTCGACCATGTCGAACAGGGCGTCGTAGAGGGGCCGAAGGTAGGGGTCGACCTTGGCCATCAGGTCGCCGGGGAGGAAGCCCACCCGCTCCCCTGCCTCGACCAGTGGGCGGGTCAGGACGATCCTGTCAACCTGCCCCGCCTGGAGGGACCGGATCGCCATGGCGACGGCCAACCAACTCTTGCCGGTTCCCGCCGGACCGATGCCGAAGGTGATGATTCCGTCGGCCACTGCCTCGACGTAGCGCTTCTGGCCCGCCGACCGGGGGCGGACCGGCTTGCCACGTGAGGTCCGGAAGATCTCGGTGGTCAGGACCTCCGATGGCCGTTCGTCAGCTCGCACCATGTCGATCGTGCGGTCCAACGTTCTCTCGTCAATGGTCAGGCCCTGCTGGAGTAATGCCACCATTTCGTCGAACACCGTCCCGACGGTGGCTGCGTGGGCTCCGTCGATGGTGATCTGGTTGCCCCGGACATGAATGGCCGAACCGGGGAACGCCCCCTCGACCCGGCGGAGCAGGACGTCCCGCTCCCCTACCAGGTCCGGCATCAGATCGTTGCCGGGGATGTTGACGGTGAGCGTGGTCGACTCCATGGGAGACCCACAGGGTATCGCCGCCGGATCCTCGCACCAGTTCCCCGATCGGCTGGGCCCACTCTCCGGCCATGACGGTGGATGAGGGTAATGCTGCGGGTTTCGCGGCGGAGATGGCTCCGGTCGTTTCCAGGCAGGCCGAAACACCCTCCCGTACAGGATGGAGGGCCGTTACTTCCGGCGGCGACCCTTTCGGCCGGGCTTGCCTCCAGCCCTGCCACCGCCCTTGAGGCGACGCCAACGCTCCTTCTTCGCCTTTTCGGCGTCCAGGTCGGCCATCACCCGGGGACCCGCCTCGTTGATGATGTCCTCGGCCGCATCCAGCAATGCTGCGATGCTGTCGTCATCGCCGAGACCGACCGGCTCGTCCGGTGTCTCAGGGGTCACGAGGCTGCCGTGGCTCCAGTTGACGTCCAGACGACGCTTGGTGAACGACGGGCAGTCGTCGGGGCACCGCCAGGGGGCTTCGGGAGCGAGGTCAAGGTTGCACTTCCGGACCGTGTCCCCGTTGGGGTAGCTCCGGCTCTCGAAGTGTTTGCAGTCCTCACGCATCGGCATGACGCCAGTGTGGCGCGTGCGGAGTCACCATCGGCGGCAACAGGGGCCGCCCGTCAGGCGCGAGGGCCCTCAACAAAGTAGGTCAGCCGACCGAGCCCTCCATCTGCAGTTCGATCAGGCGGCTCCACTCCACCGCGTACTCCATGGGCAACGTTCGGGTGACTGGTTCGATGAAGCCGTTGACGACCATGGACATGGCCTGCTCCTCGGTCAGCCCCCGGCTCATCAGGTAGAAGAGTTGGTCGTCGGCCACCTTGGACACCGTCGCCTCGTGGCCGATCACCGCGTCGGCTGAACCGACCTCCATGTAGGGGTAGGTGTCGGAAATACTGTCGTCGTCGAGGATGAGTGCATCGCACTGGACGTGGCTCTTGCAGCCGTAGGCGTCGTCCTCCACCCGCACTAGGCCTCTGTAGCTCGTCCGACCACCGTCCTTGGAGATCGACTTGGACACGATCTTGGATGTGGTCTCCGGTGCGGCGTGAGTCATCTTGGCCCCCGCGTCCTGATGCTGTCCCGGGCCGGCGTAGGCCACCGACAACACCTCGCCCGAGGCCTTCGGGCCGGCCAGGACCACGGCCGGGTACTTCATGGTCAGGCGGGATCCGATGTTGCCGTCGATCCACTCCATGTGGCCCTCAGCCTCCACTCGGGCCCGCTTGGTGACCAGGTTGTAGACGTTGGACGACCAGTTCTGGATGGTGGTGTAAGTGACTCGAGCCGACGGCTTGACGACGATCTCCACCACGGCTGAATGGAGAGAATCCGTGGTGTAAACCGGCGCCGAGCAGCCCTCGATGTAGTGCACCTCCGAACCCTCGTCGGCGATGATCAGCGTCCTCTCGAACTGGCCCATGTTTTCCGCGTTGATTCGGAAGTAGGCCTGCAACGGCATGTCGACCTTGACGCCGGGTGGAACGTAGATGAACGAACCGCCGCTCCACACCGCGGAGTTGAGCGCCGAGAACTTGTTGTCATTGGGCGGGATGATCCGACCGAAGTAGGCCCGCACGACCTCCGGGTGCTCACGCAGGGCGGTGTCCATGTCGCAGAAGATCACGCCCTGTTCCTCTAGGTCCTCGCGGTTGCGGTGGTACACCACCTCGGACTCGTACTGGGCTGTCACGCCGGCCAGGTACTTCCGTTCGGCCTCCGGAATACCTAACTTCTCATAGGTGTTCTTGATCGACTCGGGGACGTCGTCCCAGTCGTCGCTGAGCGACTCGGTGGGCTTGATGTAGTAGTAGATGTCGTCAAAGTCGATCCCCGACATGTCGCCGCCCCACCAGGGCATGGGCCTGTTTCCGAACCGCTGGAACGACTTGAGACGGAAGTCCCGCATCCACTCCGGCTCGCCCTTCATCCATGACATTTCCTTGATGACGTTCTCGTCGACGCCCTTGGTGGGCTTGTAGACGTAGTCCTCCTCGTCGCTCCAGCCAAGCTTGTAGCGGCTGAGGTCGAGGCCCAGATCGGTGGCGGACATCGGCGGGACTCCTGTTGCCAGTGGCAGTCGGGGGTTGACGGATGGGAAGACGGGGATTTCCCCTATGTAGATAGTAACAATCCCCTGAACCGTTCAGAAGGGCATCGGCCATCGGAACGGTTCAGGTGTGGTGGCGACGCTGCCGATCCAACCAGCCCAGCAGGATGGCGATGGCCCTCGGATCGTGCCGCAGGTGGTGTCCTGCCCCGGCGATAATCCGGAGATCGGCCGCTCCATGGGCCCCGGCCACCACCCGGGCGTCCAGCGGTGGAACGATCTCATCGTCACCACCGTGGACCAGCAGGAGATCGCGCGGCGCCAGGGCCGACACGGACCGCTCAGCCGACAGCTCCCGAAGCGCACCCGACCATCGATTGAAGTCGGGCGGGGAGTCGGACATGGTCAGAAGTCCAGCGTCACGAGCGTGTAGGAGCAGCCGGCGCGGGTTGGCCGCCCAGTCCGACCAGTCGGCTGGTGCAGCCAGTGCACCAACCCCGCTGATCCCGTCATCGACGGCCGCCGCACAGATGGCCAGCGCGGCCCCACTGCCGAACCCCACGACCCACACCCTCTCCACGCCGGTCTGACTCCTGAGGTCGGCGGCGGCGGCCACCACGTCGTCACGCCAACCGTCGAGGCTGAAGTCGCCGTCGGACCCGGGCATTCCCCGTAGGTAGGGAACCATGGCCACCCATCCCATCTCCGTAGCGATCCGGAAGGCCAATTCCGGAAAAGTGGCCACCGAGTTCGCTCCACCGTCGGGTCCGCTGGGAAACCCGTGGCAGATCACGACGCCGGGCAGGGCCACTCCACCGGACCCCGACCCGTTCCCGATTGGGCGGGTGACATGGGCAGCCAGCGTCAGGTCCCCGGACGGGAACCGGTGGTTATCGAACCCGTCGACCCCGGAGGCCGCGGCATCGCCCGCGGAGGACACGACGGTCAATCCAATCGGCGGAGGGTGTCGCGGAACTCCCGGCCCCGCTGCACGTACACCTCAGCGTTAATCATGTTGGCGTCCTCGGGAACCACACCTTCCCGGACGGCAGCCGGCACACCCAGGGCCATCGATAGGGGCGGCACGATCTGACCGTTGCGCACCATCGCATTGGCTCCGACGATCGAACCCCGGCCGATCACTGCCTCGTGCAGGACCACGGCCCCCACTCCGACCAGCGCCCGGTCCTCGATGGTGCACCCCTCGAGGTGGCACAGGTGACCCAGGGTCACGTCCTCGCCGACGATGGTCGGCAGGTGGCTAGTGCAGTGCAGTACCGCGTTGTCCTGGACCGACGTCCGGGCTCCGATCCGAATCAGGTTGTCATCGGCCCGGATGACCGCGTGGGGCCACACGCTCGCACCGGGGCCCAACTCGACGCTGCCGATCACCGCGGCCAACGGATGGACGTAGGCCGTCGGATCGATCACCGGGACGCGGTCACCGAGCGCGTAGATCGCCATCAGCCCTGCGCCCGGTACTCGCCGTACTTTCCTCCGAGGAAGACCAGCGGCGAACCCTCGTCGACGTGGGACACCCCGACCACGCGTCCCATTACGAACCAGTGGTCACCGGCGTCGACCACCTCATGTACGGCACAGTCGATGGACGCCAGACATGAGGGGATGGCCGGCGATCCGGTCATCTCGGCTGGCTGCCACCCTGTGCCCTCCCAGGGGTCGCCGTCCTTGCGGAAGAAGGCGTTGGACAGATCGGCCTGTGCGTCGGACAGCACGTTGACGCAGAAGCCATCTGATGACGACATTCGTCCCCACGTGTAGGACTCCTTGCCGGGTAGAAAGCCCACGAGCGGAGGGTCCATCGACACCGACACGAATGAACCGATCACCATGGCAAGGGGCTCGTCTCCATCCATGGCCGTCACCAGCGTGACGCCCGTCGGGTAACGGCCCAGCACCTTGCGGTATAGGTCGCCGTCGATCTCGTTCAGGGTTCCGCTCGGGTTCTCGTCAGCCACGGGGCTCTTCCTCTGTCGTTGCCCGCCGATGACCGGCGAGGTCGGGGACCGAACCTAGCGGGGAGTCGCCGCTGCCAACGTGTCGTCGGACGGCACCAGTGAGATCGTGCGACCCTCGACAGCAGCAGAGACATGGTCTACGTCGAGTCCGACAGAACGATCACGCGCCCCAGCCAGCAGACGGTCGATGTGGTCGTCGTCGTGGGCCGGGTCGTGGTGGAAGAGAACCAACTCGCCGACCCCCGCCTGATGGGCTACCTCGATGGCGTAGTCCACGGTGCAGTGCCCCCAGTGGGGGCGTTCCGCGAACTCCTCCGGGGTGAACTGGGCGTCGTGGATCAACAGGTCCACGCCGTCAGCCAGGGCCAGCACCTGGTGGTCGACACGAGTCGGATCGTCGATGGGCTGCTGGTGGTCGCTTATGTAGGCCACGCTGAGCCCGTTCCAGTCGACCCGATAGCCCAGCGTTCGGCCGACGTGGGGCACCGGTCGGGCGGTCACCCTTGCCGAACCGACGTCGAAGCCTCCCTCTGGTGTGTCGTTGAGCGACACCCGCCCGACCAACTCCCGGTAACAGATCGGAAAGAATGGGGGTGTCATGAACATGTCGAACGACTGCTCGAGCGTGCTTCCCTCCTCGCCCGGCCCGAACACGTCGAGTCGGGTATCCGGGCAGTGCAAGGGAGCGAAGAAGGGAAGTCCCTGGACGTGGTCCCAGTGGAGGTGGCTTACCAGCGCTGTGGCCCGGAAGGGGCCTGAACCGCAACGCTCGTCGACGCCGTAGAACCGAAGGCCGGTACCCAGGTCGAAGATGATCGGCTCGCCACCGGGGACGTCGAGAACCACACACGAGGTGTTCCCCCCGTAGCGCCGATTGTCATCACACGGGCACGGGGTGGAACCCCGGACTCCGAAGAACGTGACGTCGAGTGATTCCCCCATCGGTGACCAAGGGTAGGGAAGCCTCCCCGCTCGACGGGGAAAATGTGACGCATCTCTCAGCCGGCTCGGTGTGACATTGGAAACGGTGCGAAACTCGGCCCATGGCCATGGAACCCTCTCCCAATGGGTCACAGGTCCAAAATCCCGGGTCGCTTCCAGACGGGCTGATCGCCGTCGTTAAGGCCGGCTGTCCGGCCTGTGCACTGGCCCGGCCGGTGTTCGTCGATCTCGCTGAACGGGCCGATCTGACCGTTTACACCCAGGACGATCCGACCTTCCCCACCGAGGCTGACTGGGTCGTCGACGACACCGACCTGGCCATCAGCTGGGGCCTGGACCTCGACGCCGTCCCCACCCTCCTGAGAATTGAAGGTGGTGTGGAGACGGCGCGAACCACCGGTTGGGACCGCGACCGGTGGGAGGAGTTCACCGGCGTGAGCAACCTCGGCCCGGACCTGCCGCCCTTCAAACCCGGTTGAGGGTCATTGACGGTCGATCCCGGGCGGATCGACGCACTGCGGGCCCGCTACGACGGCTGGGGTCTGACGTCGCGTCGGGTGGAGGTGGGCTCCCTCGAGGATGAGGCGGAGGCCATGTTCGACCGGGGGTGGACCGACGGCCTTCCCATCGTCGCCCCGACCGAGGCGCGGGTAGCCCGGATGCTCGACGGCACGACCCGTTCGCCCGGCGACATCGTGGCGCTCATGCCCCCGGCACTCGTCGAGTGCACGGTCGAGAAGGTGGCCGTGAACGCGGTGATGGCCGGCTGCCGTCCGGAGTACCTCCCGGTGGTGCTGGCAGCCCTGGAGGCCATCTGTACTGACGGGTTCAACATGCACGGCGTGTTGGCCACCACGATGGGCGTTGGACCAGTGTTCGTCGTCAACGGGCCCATTGCCCAACGAATCGGCATGAACGCCGGCATCAACGTCCTGGGCCATGGAAACCGGGCCAACCTGACCATCGGACGGGCCGTCCAGCTGGTTGTACGCAACGTGGGGGGCGGTCGACCCGGAGAGATCGACCGGGCCACCCACGGGAGCCCGGCCAAGCTGTCTTTCTGCTTCGCCGAGGACGAGGCCACCAGCCCCTGGACCACGTTGGCCGAGGATCGGGGCTTCGCCCGGTCAACCGACGTGGTGACCGCCTTCTGTGGCGAAGCTCCCCGGATCGTCGTTGACCAGCGCAGCCGGACGGCCGATTCGCTGGTTCGCTCACTGGCCGACGGTCTGCGATCGGCAGTGTCTTCGAGAGTGGTGGCCGGCATGGACGCCATGCTTGTGGTGTCGCCCGAGCACCTATCCCGATTCAGTGATGCAGGTTGGGACCGGGCACGGTTCATGGAGGAACTGGGCGCCCACCTGATGGTCGACACGGACACCATCGTGATCGGCGCCGGCGGCATCGAGGAGGGCCTTCCCGAAGCCATGGCCGGCCTGACCCTCCCAAAGTTTCGTCCCGGGGGGCTGCTTGTCGTCCACGCCGGCGGTCCGGCCGGCCTGTTCTCCTCGATCGTGGGAGGCTGGTTGAACGGCCCAATGGGAAGCGAACCAACCAGCAGGGAGATCACTCCGTGAGCGACACCGACCCGTCACCGACGACCGGGCACCATCCGAATGCCGTGAAACACTCAGGGGCGGTGATGCTCCTGGATCCGACCTCCGAGGCCGAATCGACCAATCGGGCCCTCACCGCCCGGAAACCCTCGCTAGACGGCCTCACCATTGGTCTACTGGACATCAACAAGCCACGAGGCGACGTGTTCCTCGATCGACTCGAGCAGCAGTTGGGGCGCCGTGGGGCCACCGTGCTGCGTTTCGCCAAGCCGACCTTCACCAAGCCAGCGCCCGCCGACCTACGCCACGAGATCGCCACTCAGTGCGACGCGGTGATCGAAGCACTCGCTGATTGAGGCTCCTGCACGACGTGCAGTGTGCACGACATCGACGATCTGGAACGGCGAGGGCTTCCCGGGGTAGTGATTGCCTCGGAACCGTTCAGGGATGCCGCTGCGGCCCAGTCCCGCGCACTGGGGCTCGAGGTGGCCACCGTGTTCACCCCCCATCCGATCCAGGATCGGACCGACGAGGAGATGCACGCCATGGCTGACGCGCTCGTCGGCACCGTGGTGAACGCCATCACGGCAGATGCCAACACCGACCATCAGTGACGACGAGGCCGTCGAGCACCAACCGGGCTGCCACCCGCTCAGCCCTCTGGGGATCGTCGGGCCATCCCATTGCCGTAGCCAGGCCGTCGTCGTCTACCGGGTTCTCGGCCAATGCGGCCACCAACCGACCACGCCCCTCCCGATCAGACCCTTCAAAGGTCGCCTGTCGCCCCGAGACCCCTGCTGACCCGATGGCGGGATCGATGCCCTCTCCCCTCCAGACGCAGCCATCACTGAGCGGACAGTCGTCACAAGTGGGGTTTCGAGCCCGACAGACAGTTGCACCGAGATCCAGCACGGTCTGGTTCCAGGCCCAACCGGATCCAGCTGGGACCGACGCGTCGGCCCGTTCCTGAACCTCGCGAGGACTGAGTTCCCGACCCGACCACCGAGCCAGCACCCGGGCCACGTTGGTGTCAACGATGCCCACGTCGGCCTCATCGGCAAATGCCAGCACCGCTCGCGCCGTGTAGGGCCCGATCCCGGGTAGGTCCAGCAGATCTGCCAGGTTCCCGGGCACCTGACCCCCGTGGCGGTCGACGACCGCGGTAGCTGCCCGATGGAGGTACACGGCCCGCCGGTTGTATCCCAGCCCCGACCACTCGGCGATCACTTCGCCGACCGACGCCTTTGCACATACCGTCGGCGTCGGATACCGCCCGAGGAACCGGGGCCAACGCTCGACCACCCTCGTGACCTGTGTCTGTTGGAGCATCACCTCAGCCACCAGGATCGACCAGCGATCCCGAACGGCCCTCCACGGCAGGTCGCGGAGGCGCTCGCGACCCCACGCCAGCAACTCGACGGGAAGCCCCGGAGGGCTCTGTAACGACAGCGCAACCTGTTCGCCGGCCGACAGCGATCGCAGGGGGTCAGCGCCATCCACCGAACCGACGGTAGTCCCGGGGTGGAGACAGTGGCCGGGCCCTGAGATCCGAATGCGGCGCGCTAGCGTCAGCGCCCGTGGCGAACGCACCCGACCTCTCGATCGAACTGCATCCCGTTGGCGGTGACCCCCGCCTGCTCTCGCAGTTGCTGACCACCTTTCCCATGGCTGCTGTCGTGGTCGACCCCTATACCCACGAGAGTTCGTGGCTGCTGGACACCGCCCGGCGCGTGCTCACCGTCTTTCGCGGCGCGGATGTCCGCGTGGCCTTTGTGGTGGCCGGGGCTGATGCCGCCGGGGCCGCTAGCTTCCTCGGCCCTCTGGTCGATGAGATCCTCACCCTGGCTGACCCCGACCGGTCCGTGGCACGTTCCATGGGCCTCAGCAGCCTTCCGGCGTTCGTGGCCATCCGTCAGGACGGATCGGTGATCGGCGTGGCCGAAGGTTGGGATCCGGAAGCATGGAGAGCGACGGCGGCCGATCTGGCCGACATGACCAGTTGGTCCCGTCCGGAGATCCCCAGCCTCGGCGATCCGGCTCCCTACGCCGGCACTGCCGCACTCGGCTGAGCCGTCTGGCCCAGACGGAACCCGGGGATCGATCAATGCGGGTCCGCGTCGGATTCGGCTTCGGCGGTTCAACCGGCCCGGGTGGTGAACGGGGCGGCGATTCGATCTTCGCGGCCGTCGTCGATGACCTGGAACGTCTCGGCTTCGATTCCCTCTGGGTGAGCGAGCGGGCGACCGGAACCACGCTCGACCCGATGGTGGCCATGGCCTTCGCCGCGGGGCGTACCGAACGTCTCAAGTTCGGGCCAGCTGTCATGGTGCTCCCCGGGCGGAACCCGGTGCTGTGCGCCAAGGCCCTGGCCAGTCTGGACCGCGTGTCCGGAGGCCGAGCGTTGCCGGCGTTCGGGTTGGGAATCGCTGACGCAGCCGAACATCAGGCGTTCGGCGTCCAGCGGGGTGACCGTGCCGCATGGTTCGACGAGGCCCTGCCTCTGATGCGCCGTCTCTGGACCGAGGACGTGGTGGACCATGACGGCGACCGATTCCACCTCGAAGGCGTGCGGGTGCAGCCCAAGCCGATTCAGGATCCGTTTGAGGTGTGGCTGGGAGGTCAGGCTCCCTCCGAACTGCGACGTTGTGGCCGACTCGGCGATGGGTGGCTGCCATCGTTCACCACACCAGCCATGGTCTCCGATGGCATCCACCTCGTGTCGACCACCGCGACCGAACACGGACGGACCATTGATCCCGAGCACTTCGGCGCACTGGTCCCGTTTGTCCATGGGTCGATGCCCGAGCGGTTCGCCGCCCGGCTCCGCGTTCGCCAACCCGACCTGGATCCCCGGGAGGTAGTGGCCCAGGGGGTGGCCGGCATCCGGTCCCGTCTCGAGGCCTTCGTGTCCGTAGGGGCATCAAAGTTCGTGGTCTTCCCGCTGGACGAGCCACCTGAACGGTCATCGAGCCGATCGACAGGCAGCGCCTCCGGCGGAGTCGACGCATGGCATGCCACCATCGAGGACGTGGCTACCGAATGCCTCTCCCTCCAGAGTTGAGAAAGCCCATGCCCGCCCGAGCGATCGCCGTTGCGCCCGACACCCGCGCGGGGATGTACGAGGCCATGTGTCGGGCCGTGATCGACGGTGGCGGAACCCTGGCTGACATCAGCGTTGCCGAGGGCCTGGTCTGGTCCGACCCCGCTCGCCCAGAGGCCTTTCCAAGCCTCGTTGCTGAGGCCAGCAGGCTGGAATGGATCCAACTTCCCTACGCCGGGATCGAACCGTTTGCCGACCACCTGGACGAACGTTGGAGATGGACGTGCGGAAAGGGCGTCTATGCCCCGGCGGTGGCCGAGACCGTTCTGGCTCTGATGCTGGCCGGCCAGAAACATATTCACGGGTACTCCCGGGCATCGGGTTGGTCCCGTCCCGTGGGTCGAATCCTCCGCGGTAGCCGAGTCACCATTCTCGGTGGCGGTGGGATCACCGAGCTCCTGCTTCCCCTGCTGGCGCCCTTCGGGTGTGACGTCACTGTGGTACGACGCTCCTGCGAACCGTTCGAGGGCGCCGACCGGACGGTGACTACATCTCGGCTCCACGAACTCCTCCCTCGTACCGACGTGCTGGTCCTGGCGCTGGCGCTGACCGCCGAGACGACAGGCATCATCGCTGCGCCGGAGCTCGCCGCCCTTCCGGACCACGCCTGGCTCGTGAACGTCGCCAGGGGCGGCCATGTGGTCACCGACGACCTGGTGGCCGCTTTGACCTCCGGCGCCATCGGTGGTGCGGCCCTGGACGTCACCGATCCCGAGCCGCTGCCCGACGGTCATCCGTTGTGGTCGGCACCGAACTGCCTCATCACTCCGCACATCGCCAATACCCCGGAGATGGGTCTTGCTCTCCTGGAGCCGTTTGTGGCCGAGAACGTGCGGCGGTTCTGCTCCGGTGAAGACCTGTTGGCACCGGTCGACGTGGCACTCGGGTACTGAGCTCGCTTCCCGGTTTCCCGTGCCTGTCTTCCTGGTCACCACAACCTCCTGGCTACTAGCTGGGGTGTTCATGGCCGCGGCGGCCACCAAGTTGCGGGATCCTCTGGGAACCCGCCGCACCCTCGGGGAGTTCGGTCTTCCCCGCCCTCGGTTGCTGTCTCGTGTGTTACCAGCGACCGAAGCGGCCACGGCCCTGTTGCTGGTAATCGACCCCCGAGTGGGTGGCCAATGCGCGGTGGCCCTGCTGGTCGCCTTTACCACGCTGATCGCCGGACGGCTGGCAACCGGGCACCGGGATCCATGTGGTTGCTTCGGGACATGGTCACGGCGGCCGCTCTCGTGGCGAGACCTGGCTGTTAACGCGGTACTGGTCGCCCTCGGCGTGGTGGCCGCCCTCGGCTGAAGCCGGAACCGGACCGACTGCTACCGTCCGCGCCCTACCTGAGTTCCACGAGATCCGCCAGGAGCCTGACGACCATGGATTCACTTACGGCGACCCGACGACTGGCCGGGCCCATCGGGAGTTTCGGGGCAAGGTTCATGCTGGATCCGACCACCTTCACTCGTTCCACCGAGATGGGGCTGCCGGCCAGTCTGGCGGGCTACGTACAGGGGCGGGTCGGGGTCATGGGCGGAGTCGACACGGAGACGGCCGTCGACAACATGCTCTTCTTTGACCGGGACCTGGTAACCCGGTGCTGGGAGGAGCCGTGCGACCTCTCGAAGTCCGAGGCGGGCAGCGTCTACGCGTCGATCTGTGCGGAGCGGGGACGTTCCTATCTCGATGGATTTTCGGGTGCTTCGCGGCTAGCTGAGCTCCTCGAGCAGGTAGCCGACTCGGCCGACGACACCCGAGCCGCCCTGTTTGCCGGCTGGAGGGACGCCACCCGACCTGATGACGACGCCGGAAGGGCCTACCTGCTGCTGGCCACCGTTCGTGAACTCCGGGGTTGTCGACATATGGAGGCCTCCCGCTCCGTGGGAGTCGAACCGTTGGGTATGGTCCTGGCCAACAGCGGCGAGGGAACGGCGAGGCTCCACGGCTACCGGGATGTGGACCCCGATCACGAGGCCACCCCCGCCGCCCAGGTCGATGCCATCGAAGCAGCCACCGACAAGGCCAATGCCGCGGACTTCGCCTGCCTGACCGATGATGAACGGGCTGAACTCGTGGCCCTCGTAGACGCTGCCGACAGCTTTGCTACTGAACGATGAGTCGCTGAGAGATAGACCGCATACCGCTAGATCCGCAACCAACTGACTGAGATCTCGTCCGACGGGATTTCCCGACCCCAGGAGCACTCCGACATGGATGGCCTGATGATGGACACACCGTTGTCCCTGATCCACCTGTTCGACCGCGCCACACGCCTCTTCGCGGACAAGGAGGTGGTGACGGCCACCCCCTCCGGCCTTGAGCGGATGAGCTACGGCGAGTGGGGTGAACGGACCCGCCGCCTCGGCGGGGTGCTCGACAACCTGGGCATCAGCGAGGACGGCCGGGTGGCTACCTTCGCCTGGAATACGTCACGTCACCTTGAGCTCTACTTTGCCCCACCGTGTACTGGCCGCGTCTCCCACACGTTGAACATCCGGTTGTTCCCCGAGCAGCTCACCTACATCGTCAACCACGCCGCCGACGAGGTCATATTTCTCGACCACTCGGTGGCTGGCCTGATCTGGCCGCTCATGGAGACCTTTGAAACGGTCCGCCACGTGGTGCTCATGGACGACGGCGCTCCGGCTCCCGATCCTGATGCGATCGCTCCGGAGGTCCACGACTACGAGGACCTTTTGGCCGCTACCTCGCCGGTCGACTGGGCGCCGGTGCCCGAAGGTCGCGCCGGGTCGATGATGTACACATCGGGCACTACGGGAAACCCCAAGGGGGTCGTCTATTCCCACCGGTCGATGGTGCTCCACACCTTCGGGACGATGATGGCCGACACCCTCGGCGCCTGCGAACGGGACGTGATCCTGCCGGTAGTTCCGATGTTCCATGCCAACGCCTGGGGACTGGCCCATGCCGGCGTGGCTACCGGCGCCACCTTGGTCATGCCGGGGGCCGACCTGTCCCCCGGAGCACTGGCCGGCCTCATCGAAAGCGAATCGGTGACCATGGCTGCAGGTGTCCCCACCATCTGGATGGGCGTGCTGCCTGAACTGGCTGGCCGAGAGACCTCGTCGTTGCGGTCCGTCATCTGTGGCGGATCTGCTGTCTCGAAGTCACTCTCGGAAGGCTTCCGGGAAACCACCGGCCTTCCCATCCTCCAGGCGTGGGGTATGACTGAGACCAGTCCTCTCGCGTCCACCTGCAACATCAAGTCGACGCTCGACCACCTCGACGATGACGCCAAGGCCGACCTTCGCACCGCAATCGGCCTGGTCTCCGCCGGCGTGGACTTTCGCATCGCTGAACCCGAGACCGGCGAGGAGCTGCCGTGGGACGGCCAGACGAGCGGCGAGTTGCAGGTCAGGGGACCGTGGGTGGCAGGCAGCTACTACGACGACGAGCGCTCACCGGAGTCGTTCACCGATGACGGTTGGCTCAAGACGGGCGACGTGGCCACCGCCGACGCCGAGGGTTACATCCGGCTCGTGGACCGCACTAAGGACCTCATCAAGTCAGGCGGCGAGTGGATCAGTTCGGTCGAGCTGGAAAACGAGATCATGGCCCATCCCGAAGTGGCCGAGGCCGCCGTCATCGGGGTGACGTCAGCCAAGTGGGGCGAGCGGGCCATGGCCTGCGTAGTGACCGTCGGGGGGGCCGACCTCTCGGCCGACGACGTGCTGGCCTGGCTGGACGGGCGGGTCGTGAAGTGGTGGATGCCCGACCGCGTGGAGTTCATCGATGAGGTGCCCAAGACCTCGGTCGGAAAGTTCTCCAAGAAGACCCTGCGGGATCGCTTCGCCGACGTGACGGTCGACTGATCGGGCCTGGTTGATCCAGTCGGGTCGGCTACAGACCTGCCCGGCGGGTCGTTGTCGGGACGCGCGTCTCATGGCATGATCGTGCCCGTCCGCCCACACCGAATCGAGGGAGACCTTCGTGGAATTGTTCAGTGACTTCATGGGAATGACCGGAGGCGGTCAGGCCCTTGGTCGGTATGCCCACTATTTGGCCGGCATCACCTGGATTGGCCTCCTCTACTTTTTCAACTTCATCCAGGGTTCGGCCTTCGCCGAGATGGGCGATGCCGCACGCGGCGAGGCTCTCCGCAAGATCACATGGCGCACCCTGTGGTGGTTCCGCTGGGCCGCCCTCGGCACCTGGCTCTCGGGCATCTGGATCCTGATCGCCCAGGAGGTCCGTGGCGACTACTTCCGCTCGGCCGCCGGTATGGGGATCTCATTCGGCTTCCTGCTCGGCACGACCATGGCCGCCAACGTGTGGATGGTGATCTGGCCAGCTCAGCAGATCGCCATCGGTTCATCGGTGGCCGTCTCAGAGGGCGGCGAGGCCGACCCCGCTGCGCCAGCTGCGGCCAAGCGAGCCGGTCGGGCAAGCCGGGTCAACACGCTGTTCTCGATTCCGCTCGTCTTCTTCATGATGTTCCCGAGCCACTTCGCTTCGCACTTCGGAGATGTCACGAACAAGCTGGCGGTGGATTCCGGTGCTCGCATCGCCATCTGGATCATCTTCGCAGTGGTCTGGATCGTGATGGAACTCTCAGCCGTCGGCAAGATCGGCGGCTACGACAGCGCGATCAACAGGATCGTGCTCGACAAGCATCAGGACACGATCAAGTACGGCCTGGCCATCACCGTCCTTCTCTACCTGCTCTTCGAGATCCTCGCCTGAGTACCACCTCTGGTCACCGGCCGCTGCGCCAAGTTCGCTGACGCGAAACGACCCGCCCTCCGGGGCGGGTCGTTCGTGCTTTTCAGATCGGCTCGTTACTCCACGAGCAGTCGAGCTTCCATGCCGCTCTGGCGGTGGCCGGCAATGTCGCAGTAGAGGATGTAGCGGCCCGGCTCGAGCGTGATGGTCCCGGTGTCCGTGCCACCGTTCTCGACGACGAGACGCAGTTCGTCCTCACGGCCTTCGATGACCAGCGTGTGCTCCTGGAAGCCGGCCAGTGAGAATTCGACGGTGACCTCGCCAGCGGTGGCCATGTAGCTGTCGGCATGGAAGTCCTGCGTGTCGAGCCCAACCACCCGAAGAACGCCGTCAGCCGGCTTGTCAGCCGTGGAGCCATCATCGCTTCCACCGCAGCCCGAAGCCAGGAGGCCGGTGCTCAAGAAACCGACCACCATCAGGCCAGCCGCCAAACGACCGGCAACCGGTGCGATACGGGCCAGAGGACGCGCATTGCTCGATTCGCGAGATGAGTTCATGGGCCGGAGGCTACCGATGGGCGATGATGGGCCGATGTCGAGTTCTTCCATCCGACGCAAGGGTTCCCAGGTTGCCCTGCTGGCCAATCCCGCGGCCCGGCGGGGTCGGGCCGCCGACGACGTAGCCCGGGTGCTTGAACGCCTCAGGTTTCGGGGAATTGAGCCGCTGGTCCTGGACTCGGCGTCTGCTGACGAGGCTCTGACCGCCGCCCGCCATGCCGTGGCGACCGGCATCTCGAGGCTCGTCGTAGTCGGGGGAGACGGGATCGTCCACATGGCAGCCAACGCGGCAGCCGGATCAGCGACCGTGGTAGGCATCGTGGCTGCCGGCACGGGTAACGACGCCGCCGAGTCCCTGGGCCTGATCGGAGGTCCGAGCAAACAGGACCTCGACGCTCGGGTGGATCGTGCACTCGCTGATCCCACCCCCGCCGACCTGCTGGCCTGTCGTTCCGGCCTGGATGCCAGGAAATCCGATCCGCTCTATGCCGTGACGAGCTGCATCGCCGGCTTTCCTGCACTCGTCAATGCCCGGGCTGAGGCTATGGGGTTTCCACGAGGCCCTTCGCGCTACACATTGGCCACGTTGGGTGCTATTCCAGGAATGAAACCGGGCAGGTTCCGGCTCACCTTTTCCGGTGGTCCTGATGATGGGGTGGTTCTCGATCATCGGGCAGCCGTCGTGGTAGTGGCCAACCTCGGGCTGTTCGGGGGTGGGATGCGGATCTGTCCCGATGCCCGTCCCGACGATGGCCTGCTGGACGTGTGCCTGGTGGGTGACGTGGGTCGCCTGGCCCTCCTGCGGGCGTTCCCAAAGGTCCGAACGGGCGCCCACCTCGACCATTCCGATGTCACGATCTATCGGGCCTCCGAGGTTCGCCTCGAGACGGACACCGCTGACCCGACCGTTCGGGCCGATGGTGAACCGTTCGCCCGGCTTCCTCTCACCATCACGGTGTGTCCCGGTTCCCTGCTGGTGGCGGGAGCCGACTGCCGCGCCCCCGGCCGCGCCCCGGGTCGCTTCCGGCATCTGCGCCTAGGGTCCCAGTCATGAGCCACCGCATCCGAATCACCTACTGCGTCCCTTGAGATTATTCCTCCCGCGCCGTGAGCGCGGCTGGAGACCTACTGGCCACCTACCAGAACGTCGTCGATGATCTGGTCCTGGTGACCGGTGAGAACGGGGTGTTCGATGTGGTCGTCGACGACACCATCCTCTACTCGAAAGCCGAGACGGGCCGTCACGCCGAACCCGGCGAGATACTCGACCTGTTCACGGCCCACGTCGGGCCGAACGTCCCCCGCTACGACCCGGGGTAGCGCCCACCGCTGCTAGCCCAGCGCTGTTCGCTCGACGCCGGTGCCCGAAACCCGTTCTGGGGCCCCCGATCTGGATGGCGTCGGTCTAGATTGTCGACACACGTTCCCCCGGGAACGAATCCCCCAGCAACCAGAGAATCAGGAGTTCCATTGTGAGCCTCGACGGCAGCCAGACGCTCGAGAATCTGAAGGCCGCCTTCGCCGGCGAGTCTCAGGCCAACCGCCGGTACCTCTACTTCGCCAAGGTGGCCGACATCGAGGGGTACCCCGACATCGCCGGCAACTTCCGCGATACCGCGGAAGGCGAGACCGGACACGCCCACGGTCACCTCGACTACATCAAGGCCGTCGGCGATCCTGCCACCGGCCTGCCCATCGGTGACACCGTGGAGAATCTGGCCGCAGCGGTGGCCGGCGAGACCCACGAGTACACCGAGATGTACCCCGGCATGGCCAAGACGGCCCGTGAAGAGGGCCACGGCGACATCGCCGACTGGTTCGAGACCCTCGCCAAGGCCGAGAAGGCCCACGCCGGTCGCTTCCAGTCGCTGCTCGACGGAGTCAGCTGAGCCCAGCCCCACTGTCCAGATTCTGCACGTGTCGCACCGGTCGTTCCGCTCGGGACGGCCGGTGCGTCGCGTCTGACCAGGTCTGGACCGACTTGACGTAACCCCCTCAGGAAGCACGACCGTGGCCGACCACATTCCGTACGCCCCCACTACAGGGCTGACCTACGACCCCTCCGACCCCGTGTACTGGGATGCTGATGCGTTGCAGGGCGAGGTCGATCGGACGTTCGAGATCTGCCACGGATGCCGGATGTGCTTCAAGTACTGCGACTCGTTTCCGTCGCTGTTCTCGTTTCTAGACGACCGTCACGACGGCAACGTCCGGGCCGTCACCGATGCCGAGACGGCCCAAGTCATGGATCAGTGCTTCCAGTGCAAGCTCTGCGAGGTGCAGTGCCCGTACACGGTGCGCGACAGCCACGAGTTCCAGTTGGACTTCCCCAAGTTGGTCCATCGCTACAAAGCCCAGCGTGCCAGAGCCGAGGGGCTCGACCTACGGGATCGGGTACTGGGTGATCCGGACCGAACGGCGGCCCTCGCCCGTGCATCGGGTGGTCTGGCCAACG
>MPLU02259099.1_pt1 | contig 67283 bp, 53 predicted proteins | sample 1617381 | NCBI WGS metagenome assembly MPLU02 (sample SAMN05944801, study PRJNA350692) | marine metagenome | biome: marine; feature: ODZ; material: water; isolation source: 90 m water sample filtered on 0.2 um supor filter | place: Pacific Ocean | collected 2012-04-08 | depth 90m m
ACCATGTCGGCCACAGGTCGTTGGCCTCATGGTTGGTTAGGTTCCGGGTGTTGCGGCCGTCAGCGTCCACCACGTAGACCTCGCTGTTGCCGTCCCGATTTGTCTCGTACACCAACTGGAGGCCGTTCGGTGACCAACTGGGCAGCCAGTCGCCGTGGTAGTTCAGCGTTATATCTCGCACCAGTGACCCGTCGAGCTTCACCACCTTCAGTTCCACCCGGTCGCTGCCTGAGGACTTTCCGGTGGTTGTTCGCGACCAGTCCTTTCGCACCTCGCCGCTACCGCCCTCGTCAACCACGACGACGAATGGTTCCCCGTCAGCGTCTCTGTCAAGGAAGCACGCGAAGGCCGCGAACAAGCCATCTGGGGAAATGGCAGGTAGCCAATCGGGCTTTGGCGGGCCGAGCACTGCACCATCCGGCGATACCAGCACGATCGGAGTGTCCTCATTCGCCTTTTTGAAGAATCCACAGACCTGACCGATGATCGTGTTCCTTTCCGGCCAGTCGACGGCTTCGGCCGCATCCCGATCAATGTCCAGCGGGGCACCGTCGGGAGCCATGACCGACACGGTGGTCTCCCCGACTGCGCGGAAGGCCACAGCATCGCGGACCTCGTCGATCAGGGCGACATCGCTCGTGTTGCCGCATGCGAAAAGCGTGAAGGAGAGCGAGGCGAAAGCTAGAACGTTCAGGTAGCGCAGCATCCGGTCATGGTAAATGCTCCGTTTGGTCATCTGGTCGCCAAGGTCGGATAACTCGGGGTTGGGCAGCGACGGAAAACCCGTCGCCCTTATGGGCCAGATTCGGGTTGTGGGCCGGGTCGGTGTGCAGGAGGTCGCCCCACCGTTCCTCCATGGTTGCCACCTCGGCGGCCAGGCGGGCCCGGCGGGTTGGATCGTCGTCGTAGCCCCGCGACACCGCCTCATGGTGGTGCAGCACCGCGTGGGGTGCCAGAACCACCCGTAAGCCGACTGTCCGGGCCTTCAGGCACAGGTCGATGTCGTTGTAGGCCACAGCCAGGCGTTCTTCGTCCAACCCGCCTAGGCGGTCCCACAACTCTCGTGTCGTGCCCAGACAGGCCCCGGTCACCGCCGCAACCTCGTGGGCCACGGTGAGGCGCCCGTGGTAGCCGGCGTCGGCACCCGGCCAATGCTTGTGGCCGTGACCCATCAGACCACCCACCCCCGGGTGCACGCCGGCGTGCTGGATCGTCCCATCGCCGAACAACAGCAACGCCCCGACCACCCCGACCTCCGGGCGGGCCAACTGGCCCACGAACTCGTCGAGCCAGTCACTGGCTATCACCTCGGTGTCGTTGTTGAGCAGCACCACCACCTCGCCGGAGGCCGCAGCGACCCCCCGGTTGCACATCGCCGCGAAGTTGAACGGCCCCGAGAATGGCACCACCACGGTGCCCGGGTCGTCGACCAACCCATCGATCAGCCTTCGGGCTCGCCTTTCGCTGGACTCGTGGTCGACCACCACGACCTCCACATCCGGGTACCGGGTGCGGTCGCGCAAGCTGGTCAGGCAGGCCTCCAGAAGGCGCCCCCGGTCCCGGGTCGGGACGACCACCGACACACGCGGCGGCGGGTCGCCAACCGGCCACCGGTAGCGAACCGGCACCGAGTCGGCATCGCGTAGCCGGACAGGACGTGATGCCAGCACGAACGGCAGGTGGTAGACCACCGCGCCGTCCAGGCCGGTTACCTGCTCGGAAGGCACCGTTCGGTGGCGGGCCACCAGGGCACCGATCCGACCTAGCCCGTCGAACAGGTCCGGGTTCCAGTCGGGAAGGAAACACGGATCGGTTGGCCGCCCCCCATCATCGAGGTGGTCGTGGTCGGCGTACACCAGGCTCAGGCCCGGGTCGGCATCTACGACCCGGGCAATGGTGGCCATCGCCGCCGGGTGGAGCACCACCCCTGCCTCCAAGTCCAACACCCAGTCGGCATCCTCGGCCTCTGACCCGACCGCCCACTGTTTGTGCAACTGGGTCCCCAGGGACCCGACCGTGGCGGCTACCGCGTCTGGCGGTCCGTCGCCCACCGATACGGCGAACCGTGTCGCCGACTGCCATCCGGCCACCACTTCTCGGTCCCGTTCCGTGAGGTCCACCCACCGATTCCGCCACTCTCCGTAGGCAATCGGGTCGTCGCGGGCTCCTAGGGCGCCCCAGAGGCCCGCCAGGCGCCTCCAGAGCCGCCGGGCGAACCCGGCCAGGTCACCGGACCGCAGAAGCATCCAGGCGCTCCTGAGCGTCCGACGGCGGACGCCGAACGGTCGGAAAGCAGCCGGCACGACCCTCACTCTACGGGGGTGACCTGACCCGACTCGGTAGCCTCACAAACCGTGCAACCCACACGATTTGTGATAATTGGCGGCGGCCCCGGAGGCAACACCGCTGCGAGCTATGCCGCCCGCCACGGCGCCGAAGTCGTAATGATCGAAAAGGACGTCGTCGGTGGCGCCGCCCACCTGTGGGACTGCATCCCGTCCAAGGCCATGATCGCCACCGGCGGTGCCATGTCGTTCCTGGCCCGGGCCGAGGGAATGGGCCTCGGCGACGTCAACCCCCGCATCGACGTAGACAACCTCGCTACCCGCCTGGCCACCATCGAACAGCGCCTGCACCGGTCCACGACCTCGCTGCTCGAAAGCCAGAACGTCCGCCTGATCGAGGGCACCGGCTCGCTCAAGGGCCCCCACCAGGTGGTGGCCGAAACAGCCGACGGCCTCGAGGAAATCGAAGCCGACGTAGTCGTTCTATCGACTGGCAGCCGTCCACGCATCCCCGACTGGGCACCCGTCGACGGCGAACGCGTCCTCACCACCCGCGACGCCTACCCACCCGATGAGATGCCCGAGCACGCGATCATCATCGGCTCCGGCGTCACCGGCGTGGAGTTCGTCCACATGTTCGCATCGTTTGGCTGCGACGTCACCCTGGTGGTCAGCCGCCAACAGGTCCTCCCGGCCAAGGACCCTGAAGTCGCCGCCGCCCTCGAAGCCGACTTCCTACGTCGGAACGTCAAACTCTTCAAGGGGGCCCGGGCCCAGTCCGTCGAACGCGACGGCGACCGGGTCTCGGTGCACTGCGACGACGGCCGAATGGCCACCGGCAGCCACGTGATCCTGGCCGTCGGCTCCATCCCCAACAGTGAAGGCCTGGGCCTCGACACTGTCGGCATTGAAACGGACGGCGGCTACATACCCATCGACCCCTACTGCCGCACCAGTGTCCCGCACATCTACGCCGCCGGAGACGTTTCCGGCAAGCTCCCGCTCTCGTCGGTGGCCCAGATGCAGGGCCGCAAGATCGCCGAGCACGCCATGGGCGTCGTCGACGACCGATCCCATCGGGTCCTGGACTACGACAAGGCCGCCTCAGCGGTATTCACCGAACCGGAAATCGCCGACGTGGGCCTCGCCGAGGCTGACGCCTTCGCCGAAGGCCGCAAGATCCGGGTCACCAAGGTGCCGTTCTCGGCATCACCCAAGGCAATCATCAACGACGACCCGCGGGGCTTCATCAAAATCGTGTCCGACCCGGCCACCGGGGTGGTACTGGGTGGGTCCATTGTTGGGCGCCACGCCGCTGAACTCATCGCGATCGTGGCCCTGGCCGTCACCGCCGGACTGACCGTGCACGACATCCAAGAGAGCCTGTTCGTGCACCCCACGTTGGCCGAGGCGCTGGCCGACGCCGCCGAGTAGGCGCCATCCGGCCGGGCCGGACAGCGACCCGTTCGACGGGTCCTATTCGATCACCACCACCACGTCGCCGGAACCCACCGAGTCACCCGGCCCGACCAGGACCTCGGTCACTGTGCCGGCCTTGTCGGCCGCCACGTTGTTCTCCATCTTCATGGCCTCCAACACGCAGACCGGATCGCCGGCGTCCACGGAGTCGCCCACAGCGACCAGCACCTTGATGATGGTGCCCTGCATCGGAACTGCCACCCGACCGTTTCCCAGATTGCCGGCGCCGCCTCCTGACCGCTTGGCCCGGGTACGGGCGGCAGGCCCGACAGTCGGCGCGGCTTCCGGCACCCACATGCTCACCGCGAAGCGGCGCCCGTCGACCTCGACGGAGATGTCCTGGCGAACCGTCGACACGTCGTCGTTGGTGCCGGCCGGACCGGCATCAGCTGAGACGTCGGACAGGTCCAGCGTCTCTTCCACCCACTTGGTGGAGTGGGCGACCGCGGAGAAGTCGGGATGTTCCAAGATGGCGATGTCGGCCGGGATGGTGGTGGCCACGCCCCGGATCTCGAAGTCGGCCAGGGCCCGCAGGGTCCGGCGGATGGCCACATCGCGGCTGCGACCCCAGACCACGAGCTTGCCGACCAGGTTGTCGTAGTACTGGCTGACCTCGTCGCCCGCTTCGTAGCCGCCGTCGAACCGGATGCCGAAGCCGTCGGGCACCCGGAGCGCGTCGATCCGACCCGGACTGGGCAGGAACGCCCCGCCGGCCGGGTCTTCAGCGTTGATGCGCACCTCGATGGCGTGACCGGTGATGGTGACGTCGTCCTGGCCGAAGTCCAGTGGTTCGCCCGAGGCGATCCGGAGCTGTTGTTCGACGAGGTCAAGCCCGGTCACCAACTCGGTCACCGGATGCTCGACCTGGAGTCGGGTGTTCATTTCGAGGTAGTGGAAGGCCCCATCCTCGTAGAGGAACTCGACTGTGCCGGCGTTGGTGTAGCCGCATCCCAAAGCCACGGCGACAGCCGCTTCGCCCATGGCGGTCCGCACGTCGTCGGGAAGATCGGGAGCGGGCGCCTCCTCGATGAGCTTCTGGTGGCGACGCTGGGCCGAGCAGTCACGTTCGCCGAGGTAGACGGCGTTGCCGTGGGTGTCGGCCAGTACCTGGATCTCGATATGGCGGGGAGCGGTCAGGTACCGCTCCATGTAGATCTCGTCGCGGGCAAAGTAGGCCAACGCCTCGCGTTGGGCTGATTCGATGGCATCGGCGATAGCCGACTCGTCGGCCACCACTTTCATCCCCCGGCCGCCGCCGCCGTAGGCCGCCTTGATGGCTATCGGGTAGCCGTGTTCGGCGCCAAACGCCCGCACCTGGTCGGGGTCGGTGATGAAGTCGGTGGTGCCCGGAACGCTGTGGACGCCGACCTTCTCAGCGGCCAACCGGGCGCTGATCTTGTCGCCCATCACCTCGATGGCCTCCGGGGGCGGGCCGATGAAGGTCACCCCGCGGTCAGTCACCGCCCGGGCGAAGTCGGCATTCTCCGAGAAGAAGCCGTAGCCGGGATGCACCGCGTCGGCGCCGCTCCGGTCGATGGCCGAAAGGATGGCCTCGGTGTCGAGGTAGCTCTCGGCGGCTGTCTGACCCCCGAGGGCGTAGGCCTCGTCGGCTAGACGGGCATGGAGGGCGTCACGGTCGAGATCGGAGTAGACGGCGACCGTGGCCACGCCCATCTCCCGGCACGCCCGGATGACCCGGACGGCGATCTCGCCGCGGTTAGCGATCAGTACCTTGGTGAACACGTCCCTATCATCGCCCGAATGGGAGGTCCTGCACACCCCCGAAGGGGCCAACATCGGTCACAGGCCGACTGGGCTTCTGGCGGAGGACGGTCAAATGCCGGCGTGCCGCCCCGTTTCCGGATCGAGACGGTGGCTGAAACCGGATCAACCAATGCCGATCTGGTGGCCCGGGCCGCCGCCGGCGCGCAGGACGGCCTGGTGTTACGGACCGACCACCAGACGGCGGGTCGGGGCCGCCTGGACCGCCGCTGGAACGCCCCACCAGGTACCAACCTGCTCTTCTCGGTGCTGCTCCGCCCCGACTGGCCGGTCGAACGGTTCACCCTGGTGACCTCGGGACTGGCCGTGGCGTTGGTCGACGCCCTGGGACCGCTGTTCGAAACGAAAGCCGTCGACGTCGAAGCCATGGTCAAGTGGCCCAACGACGTCGTGCTGTTCGACCGGGAGACCGGTTTGCTGCAGGGCAAGGTGGCGGGGATCCTGGCCGAGATGGTTGCCGGACCGGCTGCGGTGGTCGGCATGGGGGTCAACGTTTCCTGGCCGGGCCCCGACGATCCGGCGCCACCGGGAGCGGTCTCCCTGGTCGGAGTCGGTGCGGAGGTTGACCCGTCGGTCCTGCTGGACAATGTGCTGTGGTCTCTGGACCGACACCTGACCACGCTGGGCGGCCCCGACGGTCCAACGGCGCTCAGCGAGGCTCATCGGGAGCGTTCGGCCACCATTGGTCGGAACGTACGCGTCGAGCGCGACGGGGACGACCTGACGGGCAGGGCGGTCGACGTGGCTGTCGACGGTGCGCTGGTGGTCGAGGTGGCCGACGGATCGACCGTCGAGGTGCTGGCCGGCGACGTGGTCCACCTGCGGGCGGACTGAACCGGGCCGCCAGATCGCCAGTCGCCGATCAGGGGCCGGCGATTAGGGATCTGGGATGTGGGCCTCGAGGTCGTCGAACGCCTCAGCGACCCGGGCAGTCATCGGTCCCGGCGCCGGATCGAAGGTGGCCTTGACCTCACCGGTGACCGCCGAGATGGCGCTCACGTTGCGGGTGGCCGACGTCAGGAAGGCCTCGTCGGCTCTCAGGAGCTCGTCCGGGTCGACATCGCGGACCTCCACCTCACCGACCGAGGTGATCAGTGGCTCGCGCCCGGCCAGTTCCAGGACCAGACCGCGGGTTACTCCGGCCAGACAGCCTGACGACAGCGGCGGGGTGACCAGTCGACCGTCGACGACCAGGAACAGGTTTGTTCCCGTGCCCTCGCACAGCATCCCGGCAGTGTTGCGGAACAGTGCCTCGGTGCATCCGGCCCGCTGGGCGGTGGCCAGGGCCATGGCGTTCTCGGCATACGACGTCGTCTTGAGGCCGGTCAGTGCGCCGTGCTCGTTGCGTGCCCACGGCACCAGGTGCACCTGCTCGGCGGTGGGCCAGACGTTGCCCCCGGAGGTGGACACGACGAGCGTGCCCGGGCCGCCTCCGCGTCCCGACCCGAGCGGACCGGGACCACTGGACCACGTGATCCTGAGCAGGCCGGCAGCCGGATCGGCGGTCAGCACGTCGTCGATGGCCGTCCGGATCAAGCCCTCGCTGGGCTCGGCGAGGCCGAGGCCCGATGCGGACCGGACGAGTCGGCGGAGGTGTCGGCTGAGGGCGAACGGCACACCGCCCACCACCTTGGTGGTCTCGAACACGCCGTCGCCCACCACGATGGCGTGGTCGTCGGCCCGCAGGGCGGCTTCGCCGGGCGCCAGCAGGCGTCCATCCACCCAGCTCACTCCCGTAGCGGCGGAAGATGCAGCGTCGTGGGCGGTCGGATCGGCCATCGGCGCAGGCTAGGGCGCCCGCGCCTTCCGATGGGGTCGTGCCGTGCGGGGGCGCCCGGGTGGGTCCGAAGGCCACTGGTAACCTGAGCAGCGTGTCGGACGGACCTGCCGACGGACCTGTCGACGGGCCTGCAGATGGGCCTGATTCCGTCGAGGCGCCGTCCCCCCATGTGGTGGCCCCCCATGCCACGGTTGCGCCCCCTGACGGGCCTCCTGCCCGAGAAGCCGCCCCTGAGACCGCCTACCGGCGAACCTGGCCCCAGCGACTGCTGATCGCGGCCAACGTGGCGCTGGCTGCCGGCCTGTTCTTCGGGGCGTACCGTCTGGCCTCCTTCGAGGCGGCGGTGGGCAGCATCATCCGGATCGACGTGCCGGCTGGAGTGCTGGCCGATCTCGACGTGCCGATCGGCGCCGACGGCACTGAGGACGACAGCGGCTCCCCAGATGATCTGGTGGCCGCCGCATCTGACGAGGACCGTCCGTCACCACCGCGCAACATCCTGCTGATCGGCACCGACAGCGCGGTGGGACTCGACGACGACGACCCTGCCGGCTGGCGGGACCGCACGCCCGGGGTGGCACTCGCCGACGCCATCATGCTGCTGCGCCTGGATCCGCATCTGGGCACCGCCTCGTTGGTCTCGTTGCCCCGGGACCTCTACGTGATGATCCACCGCGAGGGAGTGCCAGTCCGCGAGGAGAAGCTGGCTTCGGCACTGCTGGTCGGAGGCATGGAACTCGGCGCCCCGACGCTCGTCGAAACGGTGACCAGGAACTTCGGCGTCCCCATCCACAACTTCGTGGTCATCGACTTCCTGGGCTTCGAGGCCGTAGTGGACGAGATCGGTGGGGTACCAGTGTGGTTCCCCCATCCGGCCCGTGACGTGGCCTCAGGCCTCTACATCACAGAGGCCGGGTGCACCTCCCTGGACGGACGGGCGTCGTTGTCCTTCGTGCGGAGCCGCAAGCTGGAACTCTTCGTGGATGGCCGCTGGCAACGGGTCGGCGTGTGGAACGACCTGGAACGGAACCAGCGCCAGCAGGACTTTCTGACCCTGGCCCTCGAACGGGTGGCCGACACCGGTGCCCGATCGATGATCGTGCGCGACGACCTCATCGAGGCGGCCGCCCGGTCGGTGGTGCTCGACGACCGCCTCACCCTGCGGACCCTCCTCAACCTGGGCAACGCGTTCGCCGGCTTCGACCCGTCAGACCTCGGACGTCATGTGCTGCCCGTCTACGACGACACGGTGGGGTCCGCCTCGGTGCTGCGGCTCCGGTCCGACGCCCGCCGGGTGTTCGACGTGTTCCGGGGAATCACGCTGCGACCTGAGGACGTGCCCGTCGTCGTCGTCGATGGACGGGGTCCGGTCGACGAGTCGGTGCCGGCCCACACCCAACTGAGGCTCAAGGGCTTCCCGATCGAGGCCGAGCCGGGCGCCACGGTGGCCTCCACCACCGTCCGGGCGCATCGCGACCGGTTCGCGGCGGCCGTGCTGGTAGCCCAGATGCTCACCCCCACCCCCCGGTTCGACTTCGTAGACGACCCGGCGTTCGGCGACCGCGTGGAACTCACCCTCGGGGAGGACTTCGCCTCCTTCCTGCTGGTACCCCGGGCCCTGCGCGAGGTCGATGCCTTGGCACGAGCGACCCTTCCGCTCCGGGTTGACGAGGAGGAGACCTCGGCGCCAGAACCGGCATCGGTGGTGGGCATGGCCGCCTGGGAAGCCGACACCCTTCCCGTTCGCGCCGGGATGCGGGTACCGACCGAGGTCCGGACCACGTTCGATGGTCGTCGACCCGATGGTTCGGCGTGCTCCTGATCGCGCCGGTGGCGGCCAGGCGACGGTCATGACGACCCTTCGGGTGGCCTTCCTGCTCGAACAAGCCTGGCACCGGGTACCCGGCGGCACCGCGGTAGCCGCCGTCGAATCGGCCCGTGCCCTGGCCGAGCGCAAGGACGTGGACCTGGTGGGCCTCACGGCCAGGCACCATTCGGGTGACCTGCCGCCGCTACTGGCCAGTACCGACGGTGGGCCTGCCGGGTCAACGGTCGCCTTCCAGGAAGGGTCACTGGTCGGTTCGCGCCTACCCAGGCCCGTCCTCTACGAGGCATGGCACCGGACCGGGCGGCCACGGGTCGACCGGATGTCCGGATTCTCCGGCGTACCACCCGACGTGGTGCACGCCTCAGGGGGTGCCGTCCCGGCGACCGGCGCCCCGCTGGTGGCCACCATCCACGATCTGGCCTGGCGGCGGCATCCCGAGGCGGCGACCCGCCGGGGGCGGCGGATGTTCGAGGGCTGGCTGGCCGATGCCCGTCGGGCCGACCGGATCGTCTGCCCGTCGGAGAGCACCCGCCACGACCTGGTCGACGCCGGCTTTGACGACGGCCGGATCCGGGTGGTGCCCCTCGGCGTGGTTCCAACCCACGTGGAACCCGGCCTGCCGGGTCGCCTCCGGAGCCGGTACGGCATTGACGGTCCGTTCGTCCTGTGGGTGGGCACCCTCGAACCCCGCAAGAACCTGGATCGCCTAGTGGCCGCCATGTCGGCGTCGGCCACGCTGACCGACGTGCCCCTGGTGCTGGTAGGCCCCGAGGGCTGGCGGACCGACGTGGCCCGGACCGTGGCCCCGCTAGGAGAGCGAGCACTTGTCGTCGGATCAGTGGACGATGCCGAGAAGCGAGCCTGGTACGAGGCGGCCGACGTCTTCTGCCTTCCCAGCCTGCACGAGGGCTTCGGCCTCCCGGTGCTGGAGGCCATGGCCCACGGAACTCCGGTGGTCACCTCGGCCGGGACGGCCACCGGTGAAGTAGCCGGCGACGACGCGCTGCTGGTGGATCCGACCGACGTGGGGGCCATTGCCGAGGCGCTGTCCACCGTGCTGGCCAACGCAGCGACAGCCGACCGCCTCGCTGCAGCCGGCCGGATTCGGGCCGCCGCCCACCCATGGTCGAGGACGGCCGAAGGCCTGGTCGACGTCTACCGGGAGGTGGTCCGATGAGCAGTGACCGGTCCGGACCGGCCCGGATCGCCGTCGACCTGCTGTGGCTGGTGCCCGGTGACGTCGGGGGGAGCGAGGAATACGCCGTGCGAACCCTGCTGGCCTACGCATCCCACGGACCGTCCGATCTGCGGCCCGTTGTCCACCTGACCGGAGCGGCGGCCGAAGCCCACCCGGAACTGGGCCAGTTACTCGATGTCGAGACCTGCCCGGTGGACAACCGTCACCGGGGCCGCCGACTGCTGGCCGAGTCAACATGGCTGGCTTCGCGAACCCGGCTACTGGACGCCGTCCACCACATGGGCGGCAGAATCCCCGCCCGGACAGGAGCGCCGGTGGCCGTCACCGTCCACGACCTCCAACCCCTCGACCACCCGGAGCACTTCTCGGTGGCCAAGCGGGCCTACCTGGGTCGAGCGCTGCCCCGCTCGATCCGGCGGGCCGACGTGGTGGTCGCCGTCTCGGATGGCGTCGCCCATCAGATCATGGACCGCTTCGCCATCCCGGCCGAGAGAGTGGCCGTGGTCTCGTCCGGGGTCGTGCCTGCCGTCGGGCTCCCGGTTCCGTCGGATCCACCGACCATCCTCTATCCGGCGGTCACCCACCCCCACAAGCGACACGTCCTACTCGTCGAGGCGTTCCATCTGCTGGCGGGTCGACACCCCACGGTCCGACTGGTACTCACCGGGGGACCAGGCCGAGCCGAGGGCGACGTTCGTAAGGCCATCGACGGCGGCCCCCACGCCGAGCGGATCGACCGGACCGGACGGATCCCCGCCGACCTCCTGGCCTCTCACCTCTCGGGTGCCTCGGTGGTGGCCTTCCCGTCTTCCTACGAGGGCTTCGGCCTCCCCGTGGTGGAGGCCATGGCGGCCGGAGTGCCCGTGCTCGTGTCGGATGGGACGCCGGCAGCGGACCTGGTGGGTGGTGGCTCGGTAGTGCCGGCGGTAGCCGGCCCCGACCAGTGGGCTAACGAGTTGGAGCGACTACTGGTCGACGATCACCACCGGCGAGCGCTGGTCGACGCTGGTCGACTGGGGGCCACAACCCACACCTGGGAGGGGTCAGCGGATGCTCTGGAGCGGGCGTGGCGACTCCTGTTGGCCACGGCCCCGCCCGCCGCACGACGCGGGTCGGAGGCCTGACGGTGCGACTTCTTGTCCTGACCCCGCACCTGCGGCCCGACTCGGCTCCCACCGGCGTGGTGGTTTCGGCCATCGTCGACGCCCTGACCGGTGCCGGCCACGACGTCCACGTCGTCACCTCGCTGCCGTGGTACCGGGAGCACCGGGTGGAGGACCGGTGGCGTGGTCGACTGGTCCGGCGTGGCCACCACGGGACGGCGACGGTGACCCGCCTCCATCCGTTCCCCACCGACAAGGGCAACCTCGTGGCCCGGGCCCTGGGGTTCATCGGACTGACCGGCCTGGCCACGGTGGCTGGCCTGGCTGCCCGAGGGCCGTTCGACGGGGTGATCGCCGTGTCGCCGCCGCTCACCTTCGGGGCCGCCGGATGGCTGCTGTCCCGTCGCCACCGCTGCCCGCTGGTATTCAACGTGCAAGACGTGTTCCCGGACGTGGCCGTCGAGGTGGGGGCCATCCGGTCGCCCCGAGCCATAGCGTTCTTCCGGTGGCTGGAGCGGGCCACTTACCGGCGGGCCGACGCCGTCACCGTCCTGTCCGCCGACCTGGCGGCCAACGTCGCCCGGAAGATCGACGTGGCCGGTGGTACGGGCCGCCGCCCGGTGGTCCGAGTGGTGCCCAACTTCGTGGACACCGAGTCGATCCGGCCCGCCGACCGGATGACTCGTTACCGGGTCGAGCACGGGCTGGGCGACCGGACGGTCGTCATGTACGCCGGGAACCTCGGCCACTCCCAGTCGCTCGACCTCGTGGTGGCCGCCGCTGACTGCCACCGGGACCGCCACGACCTCGTCTACGTGGTGAATGGGGGAGGAGTCAGGGCCGACGACCTTCGGGCCGCCGCGGCCCAGCGGAAGAACCTGGTGGTGGTCGACTACCAGCCTGCCGACCGGGTGCCCGAGGTGCTGGCCAGTGCTGACCTCCACCTGGTGCCGTTGCGGGCCGGCCTGGGTGAGTCCAGCGTCCCGTCCAAGACCTACTCGGTCCTGGCCGCCGGGCGGCCGCTGATCGCCTCCATCGACGAGGATTCCGAGGTGGCCCGGGTGGTGGTCGAGGCGGGAGCCGGGCTGGCCGTGCCGCCCGACGACGTCGAGGCCCTCGTCGAGGCGGTGGAGGCGCTCGTCGCCGATCCGGAGCGCAGGACCCGGATGGGTGAGGCGGGCCGACGCTGGGCTGAGGCGTGGCGGTCGCCTGACCAGGTCGCCGTCACCTATGCCGAACTGGTGGCCGAACTGGGAGGCGCCGGGGCCTGATGATCGGGGCCGGCGCGCCGCTAGCCTCGGCGCCCATGGCACGTGGAGATTCAGCGAGCAAGGTCGCGCGCGCCGCCCGGGCAGGAGCTTCGGGTGGCACTGGTGAACGACGGAAGATCGGCTTTCCGGCAATGGTCGCCCTTGTCGTCGTCCTCGGGTCCCTCCTGGTCTTCTGGGCCCGGACCGACCGGGAGGCCACCTCGGCCCCGCGGGTCGGCGACCACTGGCACTCGGTGTACGACGTCTACGTCTGCGACACCTTCCGCTCCAAGATCGTGTTGGAGACCGATCCCAACGGCATCCACACCCACGGTGACGGCCTGCTCCATATCCACCCGTTCAACAAACTGGCCTCGGGTCGCGACGCCACGTTGGGCGAGTTCTTCTCGGCCTTCGGCGGCTCCATCGACGACCAGTCGTTCGTGCTGGACACCGGAGAGACGGTGGCCGAGGGCTTCGACTGCGGCGGCGAACCGGCCGTGTTGAAGGTGGCCCGCTTTGACGCCGACGACCTGGATCGCGACCCAGAGATCCTGACCGAGGACCTGGCTGGCATCCGGTTCCTCAAGGACCGTGAGGCGTTCACCATTGCCATGGTGCCCGAGTCGGTCGACCCTCCGGCGCCGCGGAGCGAACGCATGTCCTTCCTGGACCTCGTGAGCCCGGACAAACTGGCGTCGGATTCGCCGACGCTGGTTCCCACGACGACCGCCGCGGACTAGCCGGTCGGGCCGTGCAGGCCGTCGTCCTCGTCGGGGGACTGGGTACCCGACTTCGTCCGCTCACCGCGGACACACCCAAGCAGATGCTGCCGGTCGTGGATCGACCCATGATCGAACACGTGGTGGCCCATCTAACCGGCCACGGGGTGACCCGGGTGGTGCTGTCGATGGGCTTTCATCCCGAGGCCTTCACCGATGCGTACCCGGATGGGACCTGTGTCGGGGTGCCGCTGCACTACGCCGTCGAACCCGAGCCTCTGGACACCGCCGGAGCGGTGCGGTTCGCCGCCGTCGCCGCCGGAATCGACGAGACCTTCCTGGTTCTGAACGGTGACGTCCTGACCGACCTCGACGTCTCGACCATGGTCGCCGACCACCGGGCGTCGGGAGCGATGGGGACCATTGCGTTGACCGAGGTCGACGACCCTTCGCGTTACGGGGTGGTCACGGTCGCACCCGACGACGGTTCGGTCGAACTGGGGGACATGACCCACGGCCGGGTGACCGGCTTCGTCGAAAAGCCGCCCCGTGGCGAGGCACCCTCGAACTGGATAAACGCCGGCACTTACGTCCTTGAACCGGCAGTCCTCGACCGCATCGAAGCTGGTCGCCGGGTATCCATCGAACGGGAGGTCTTTCCTTCGCTGGCTGCCGAAGGGAGCCTCCGTGCGGTTTGCTCGGAGGCCTACTGGCTCGACACCGGAACGCCCGAGGCCTACCTCCAGGCCCAGACCGACCTGTTGGACGGGACCCGGGCCCGAATGGAACCGCTGGCCGCCACAGCCTCCGTGGCGGTGGACGCGGTAGTGGATCGTGCCGTGGTCATGTCCGGGGCCTGCGTGGGGTCCGGGGCGACCGTGTGTGATGCTGTCCTCATGGAGGGGGCGGTTGTCGAAGCCGGAGCGGTGGTCCGCCATTCGGTGCTTGGTCCCGGTGCACGGGTCGGACGTCGGGCAGAGGTCACCGGCTGGAGCCTGATCGGCCGTGGCCAGGTGGTCGGCGACGATGCGAGGGTCGACGGTTCGCGCATCCCCGACGAGGGCTGATCGGTGGCCGTGCTGGTCACCGGCGGGGCCGGCTACATCGGCAGCCACGCCGCTGTGGTGCTTCACGACGCCGGCCGCGACGTGGTCGTGCTGGATGACCTCTCCAACTCGTCGGTGGCAGCAGTCGAAGCACTGCGGGCACTGACTCGGCCCGACCTCCCGTTCATCCGTGCCGATGCGGCTGACGTGGATGCCGTCGGGCGTGCCATTGTCGACCACGGGATCGACGAAGTCGTCCACTTCGCTGCGTTCAAGTCGGTCAGCGGTTCGATTGCCGACCCGGACGGCTACCACCGCAACAATGTCGGCTCGACGGTCGGCGTCGTCGAAGCCATGCGTCGTAATGGCGTCTCCCGCATTGTCTTCTCGTCGTCGTGCACGGTCTACGGCGAACCGACCAGCCTGCCGGTCACCGAGGACTCTCTAATAGGCGCCTCCAACCCGTACGGCGCAACCAAGGTGGCCTGCGAGGAGTTGCTGGCCGCTGAGGCCGACGTCGGCGGGCTGGATGTCCTCCTGCTCCGGTACTTCAACCCGGTGGGCGCACACTCCAGTGGTGACCTGGGAGAGGACCCGCGTGGCACACCGGACAACCTCGTGCCCTACCTCATGCAGGTGGCAGTCGGCCGCCGGGAGCGCCTTTCCGTATTCGGCGACGACTACGACACGCCGGACGGTTCGGCCATTCGCGACTACATCCATGTTGTGGACTTGGCCGAGGGCCACCTGGCGGCCCTGGACGCGCTCGTCGGATCGGATGACGAAGATGTCCGGGGTCTGCCAGTCAGGTCAGCGGGCTGCCGGGCAGTCAACCTGGGAACCGGCACCGGCCATTCCGTGCTCGAGGTGCTTGCCGCCGCTGGTCGGGTCGTCGGCCGCCCGGTGCCCTACGAGGTCGTGGGTCGTCGCGACGGTGACATCGAGCGGATCTGGGCTGACCCGTCGCTGGCGGCGGACCTGCTGGGCTGGAGTGCTACACGCGACCTCGACGAGATGCTGGCGGACCACTGGCGTTGGCAGCAGCGCCACCCCGACGGATACGACGCGTGATAGTGGACTTGTTCTTGACTGATCCATCGTCTTAGCGTTGGCGTACATGAGGCGACGGACTACCGGGCTGACACTTGGCCTTCTCGTTTCCCTACTGGTCGCTTGCGGTGGTGGCTCGGAGGTAGAAGGGCCGGCGATGGCCGAAGATCCGGTAGTCGCCTCTACTTCGGTGACTGCCACTCCTACGACTGGTTCCCAGTCGACAACTTCGGATGACGCCGCGTCTACCGCTACTTCTTCCACCACGACCGAAGTCACGCCCACGGCTTCCACCGTTGCTGGCACTGCGACGACTGAGGCGCCTGTCACGACTGAGGCGCCTGCGACGACTGAGGCGCCTGCGACGACTGAGGCGCCTGTGACGACTGAGGCGCCCGTCAACGAAGAGGCAGGATCGTCAGTCGACCTGGACGAGCCGGCACAGGAGGAGACTGCTTCGACGGTTGTTCCGCCAACAACAACGCATGGGTCAGTTCCGACTACCACCGCGGCATCGGAGCCACTCGGGTCCAGCGAAAGCGATCCCCAGTACGTGGCGGCAATCGAGGCGTTCGTCGCAAATGCCGGCTCCGACTGGGGGTCTGCGCCCTACCTCGGTGACTGCATGATCCGCAGCGAACAACAACTGTTGGATGCCTCGAAACAGCTAATCGTCGATAACGGCCTGCTCGGCTCACTGCCGCTCATTGGAGGTCTAGGCGGTGACGGAACCTCTTTCTTCATGGTCTGGGAGGAATGCCAGGCGGAAGCCGGAGAGCTCTTGGCGAGCGCCGCGAGCGCCACAGGGCCAACCGTGCCCTGCCAAGGTGCTCTGACAACCCTGCCGATTGATCGCCAATCGCTCATGGGAGTCGTACCCCTCGGACACCTCAACCCGCCGGCCCACACCCAAACCACTGACCACGTCTACCTCTTGCTTCCGGGCTGGGCGGAACAGATCTCACCCACTGTGAATATCGTCGCCCCGGCCAATGGCACCGTCGTGAAATTGGCGAACTTCACCAGCGACCACACCGGTGTGACCTTCACGGACTGGCAGGTCGAGATCAGTGTCTGTGCTGGGGGCGTTATCCGCTTTGGACACGTATCGACCATCTCTGACGATCTCCTAGCCCTCACGGAGGCCACGCCGACCTCGTGTGAGACATATGGCTACGCGGGCTTCATGACCGAAGAATGCAAGTGGATGGATGAAATCGGCTACCCGTTGTCAGAAGGCGACCTGATCGGGACGGCTGGCGGCCTCGATACACCGAACACGGGGCTTGATTTCTGGGCATATGACTGGGACGGCGAACTGCACTTCGCAATCGATCCGACGGCCCAACCAGAGGGCATCTTGCGTGCCCAGTGCCCTCTGGACTGGTTTGTAGACGACCTCAGGACCGAGCTCTACAGCCAGCGGATGGAACGAGGCATCATGGCGGACCAGGAGACTGGTTGCGGCAAGGTGTTCCAGGACGTGGTCGGGGCAGCCAAGGGCTTCTGGTACAGCACCGTGGAGGTCGATGGCAAGTGGCTCGACCACCTGGCCCTCGTGGACGACAACGTACGCAGCGACCATCAGGCTGTCTCGGTCGCTTCCATGGTGGCCGATCCCGGCTACTGGATCTTCCAGAAGCAGTCGACCGGGACCGTGAATCGTGACTTCGCCCAGGTGACAGCAGGGTCGGGGATCTACTGCTACGACACCTTTACCGCTGACTCCAACGGACCGGAGGGTGCCACCGACCGGTTCCTCATCGAGGTGGTCGACGCCGACACGCTCCACATCGAGCATCAAGGCGGGAGTTGTGGATCATCGTTTTCGTTCAGCAGTCCACACGTGTACTCCCGATACGAAAAGAAATGATGATGGGCCGGTAAGAACCAACCGGATCTCCGGTCCAACCGATTTCAGTCCCGACAGTTTGGTGCCAGAGGCGCCTAAAGGTCTGCCTCGGCTAGCGGAACAGGTCCTCGTCGGGGGATCGGACCACGTCGTCGACAACGCTCCCGTCGCCGAACCACGCCGGGTCCACACCGCGCACCACGGCCACCGGGATCCCGTAGGCCTTACCCATGACGAGTTCGGCGGCCGCCGCAATCTCGTCCACCACAGCCACCTCCGTCACCTGTAGCTCTCGGCCCAGCGCATCGGTGGTGCCCCGCAGGTCGACCACAGGACGCAGGCCCGCACACCCGATTGCCACGTCGGTCACTCCGCGCCGCCATGTTCGTCCGAAGGTGTCGCTGACCACCACGGCCACGTCGACACCGAAGCGGTGGATCAGGGCATCGCGGATCCGTCGGGCCGACCGGTCCGAATCCACGGGAAGCAAAGCGGCCTGCCCGGCCTCCACGTTGGAAAGGTCGATTCCGGCGTTGGCGCATACGAACCCGTGCGTGGTCTCGCTGATGATCAGGTCGCCCCGACGTCGCAGCACCCGGACCGATTCACGCTCCACCAGCGGCTTGTGCCCGACCTCAGGATCCACGTCGACGAGGCGGTCCTCGGCCTTGGAGACCACCTTCTGGGTCACCACCAGCACGTCACCGTCCAGCAACCCGCCGCCGGCCAGATCGGCGGCTTCGGCGATGATGGCCGCAAGGTCGTCACCGGGTCCGATCTCGCCGATGCCGGTCACCGGGATAATGGACAGCGGGCCGCTCATCGGGGTTGCCTCGCCGGGGATTCCGCCGGCCGGTCCAGCGAGAGCAGCGTCCGGCAGAGGTCGGTGGCCACGCCGACGTCGGTCATGACCGTCGGAGTGACCATGCACCGCATCCCCTCGGCTTCCACGGCGTCGACCAGTTCGCCATCCGCGGAGTCCACCACCAGGGTGGAGGCGAAGTCGCGGTAGAGGCGGGCCACGCCGACCACCGTTGGTTCATGGCCGAGCTCGCGCAGCATGCGTTCGGCGGGTCCCTTCAGCGCCGAGCCGGCCACGATGGGCGACACGGCGACCACATCGACCCGCCGGGCGGCCAGGGCCTTCGCGACGCCGGGCACGGCGACGACCGGGCCGATGGACACGATCGGGTTGGACGGTGCCACGACCACCGTGTCGGCCGACGTGATGGCGTCCAGCACGCCAGGTGCCGGTCGGGCCGCGTTGATGCCGTCGAACCGGACGCCCGATATGGGCACGTCGTGGCGGAGGCCCACGAAGTAGTCCTGGAAGCCGATCTCCATCTCGGTAGCCCCGTCTGTGGGAACCCCGTTAGAGGAGAGGGTCACCATGGTGGCCACCCGGTCCTCGGTCATGGGAAGCAGGCGGGCGTTGATGCCGAACGCCCGCGTGATCTCGGCGGTCACCTCGGTGAGGCCTGCCCCGTCGGCTAGTCGACCGGTTCGGTGGAGGTGGGTTCCCAGGTCACGGTCGCCGAGGCGGAACCACGCCGCCCCGCCGAGCCGCTCCAGGGCCTCCATGGCCTGCCACGTCTCACCGACCAGACCCCAGCCGGTCTCGGGGTTCACCGCTTCAGCCAGGGTGTAGGTCACGGTGTCGAGGTCGGGTGAGATCGACAGTCCGTGGAGTACCAGGTCGTCGGCCGTGTTGACGATCGCCGTGACCTCGTGGGCCGGCACGGCGCGGATCATGCCGCGCAGTAGGCGGGCCGCGCCCACCCCACCGGCCAGGACGGTGATCACCTGTTCAGAACCATCAGTTCAGGACAGGTTCCGGAGGCGACCCTCGAGCAGGGCCATGTCCGCGTCGACCATCATCTCGACCAGCTCCACGAAGCCGACGGTGGGCTGCCAGCCGAGTTGGTCGGCGGCCCGGGTGCCGTCACCGACCAGCAGGTCGACCTCGGCCGGCCTGTAGAACTTCTGGTCGACCACCACGTATTTCTCCCAGTCCAGTCCGACCCGGGCGAAGGCGGCCTGACAGAACTCCCGGACGGTATGGGTCTCGCCGGTGCAGATCACGAAATCCCCGGGTTCGTCCTGCTGGAGCATCCGCCACATGGCGTCCACGTAGTCGCCGGCGAATCCCCAGTCGCGCTTGGCGTCCAGGTTGCCGAGGCGCAGTTCGGTGGCCTTTCCAAGGGCGATCTGGGCTGCGGCGTGGCTGATCTTGCGAGTGACGAACTCGAGGCCTCGACGGGGGCTCTCATGGTTGAAGAGCATCCCCGAGCAGGCGTGCAGCCCGTAGCTCTCCCGATAGTTCACGGTGATCCAGTGCCCGTAGACCTTGGCCACCCCGTAAGGGCTCCTGGGATGGAAGGGGGTGGACTCGTTCTGGGGGACCTCGTGGACCTTGCCGAACATCTCGCTCGAGCTGGCCTGGTAGAAGCGGATCGTCGGGTCGACCAGTCGGATCGCGTCGAGCATCCGGGTCACACCGAGGGCCGTGGTCTCGCCGGTCAAGACCGGCTGGCCGAACGACGTCTGGACGAACGACTGGGCGGCCAGGTTGTAGACCTCGTCGGGAGCGTGCTCCCGGACGGCCTCCACCATGGACAGCTGGTCCAGAAGGTCGCCGGAATGGAACTCGACTCGATCCATCAGGTGGGCAATGCGTTCGTAGTTGACCGTGGAACTCCGACGGACCATGCCGGTCACCTCGTAGCCGCGGTCCAATAGGAACTCGGCCAGGTAGGAGCCGTCCTGCCCGGTGATGCCCGTGATGAGGGCGCGCTTCGTCGTGGAGTTGGTAGAGGTTCCAGCAGGGGGGCCGGTTGCTGGGTCAGCCGTGGGGTCAGCCATGGGATCAGTCTGCCGGGGCCGGCTCACGAAGGCGCCGTCGCCAGTCGTCGAGCAGGTCGGCCAGCGTCGCATCGAGGGTGATCTCGGGTGTCCAGCCGGTGTCGTGGTGGATGCGGGACGGATCGCCCACGAGCTCGGGGACGTCGGTCGGTCGGTGGAGGGCCGGGTCCTCCTCGAGACGCATGGACCGGTCGGACATGGCCAAGAGGCGGTGGGCAATGTCGCTGACGGCTACTGATCGCCCGGTGCAGACGTTGTAGGCGGCGCCCGGTTCGCCGTCCACGGCCAGTCGCCGGTAGGCCCGGACCACGTCGCGGACATCGGTGAAATCCCGGCGGGCCTCCAGGTTCCCGACGGTGACCACGTCGTGGCCGGCCAACTCGTTGGCGACGACCCGGGCGGCCAGTGCCGAACAGACGAACCGGTCGCTCTGGCCCGGCCCGAGGTGGTTGAACGACCGTGCCCGGACCACGTCCTGCTGGTGGCCGAGGAAGGCCTGGAGGGCGATCAGGTCGGCGGCCGCCTTGCTGGCGCCGTAGGGGGACACCGGCCGGAGCGGGGCGTCCTCGGCCAACGGGAGGTCATCGGGGGCGACAATGCCGTACAGGTCGGCGCTGCTCACCGTGACCACACGGCGGACGCCGTGGCGGCGGGCGGACGCCAAGAGGTTCAGCGTGCCCTCGGCGTTGGATCGGAGGGTGCCCACCGCGTCATCCCACGACCCACCCACGTCGGCCTGGCCGGCCAGGTGGTACACGACCTCAGGTGACGCGTCGGCGATCTCACTGTGGAGGTCCTCGGTAGCCAGGAGGTCGGCGCCGCCCGCCGCCCGATCGGTGGTGATCACATCATCACCCTCGGCCTCCAGGTGGGCAACCAGATGGCGGCCCACGAAGCCTGCGGCACCGGTGACCAGTGCCTTCATCAGTCGGCCATCCGGGAACGGGCCTGTCGGGGAGCGTCCATCGGAGCATCGTAGGAGCAGGCGCCCGTCAGGGCGGTGAGTCGATCGGGTGGATCGGGGTCGCGCCAGTAGTCTCGGCGGCACCGTGGATGCCGCACCTTCCCCCGTCAGCGGTCAGCCCAGCCCCGCCGCAGGTAATACTCCGACCCCCCGTGCTTCGTCGGCCCGGGTACTGGCCGTGATGGTCGTGGCCGACGAGGCACCGGCGCTCGAGGCGACGCTGACTGGTCTGGCCTCTCAGGACCATCCCCGGACCGACATGCTGGTTGTCGACGTCCGTCGCGACGGAGACGGTTCGGGCCCATCGCTCGTGGAACGGGTGGGGTTGATCGCACCGTCGTCTCTGGTCGTTCAGGCGCCCGGGGTGCGCGGCGGTGGCCCGGCGGTGTCGGCCGGTCTCCGGGCGTGGGCGACGGCCCACCCGACGGCGTCCGATCCGCGCTTCCTCCTCTTCGTTCCGGGACCGGTCGTTCTCGGGGATACCGCGGTGCGTCGCCTGGTGGAGCGAGCCGTGGAGGCCAATGCCGCGGTGGTCGGGCCCAAGGTCATCGGTCCGGACGGGGTGCTCGAGGAGATGGGTTGGTGGTTTGACGCCCTCGGCTCGCCGGTGCCCGTGGTCCCCGATCCCGAATTCGACCAGGGTCAGCACGACGACTACCTCCAGCCCGAAGCGGTGGCCGGTGCAGCGTGGATGGTGCGTGCCGACCTGTTCGCCGAGCTGGGTGGCTTCGATCCCGAGGGGGTAGACGGCACGGCCCACCTGGGGTTCTGCCAACGGGCCGGTTCTGCCGGAGCGTCGGTGCTGGTGGTCCCGTCGGCGGTCGCCCGACGGGTCGGCGCCCCCGAAGCGGTACGGCACCCTCCGGAACTCGTCCGGTCGAGGTTCCGGCTCCGACAGGCTTTGGCCGCACCTCTCGGTCGACTGGCCGTGCTGGTCCCCGTGCTGGCGGCGGCGACGGTGGTCGGGGCCCTGTATGGCATGGCCACCGGCCGGCTACGGCATGCCCGTGGGTTGCTCGCCGCCTGGACCTGGAACCTCCGCCGCATCGGCTCGGCCCGACGACTCGCTGGGGCTGGCCCGGCCGGTCGGGGCTCGACTAGCGCGGGGTATCAGGGTCAGCGGGCCTCGTGGTGGTTGGCGTTCCGACGGGTAGCCACCGGGCGGGATCTGGCTGGAGACGACGACCGGTCCGAAGGGCTTCGGCGGCTGAATGGCGCCTTCGGGGCGGTGTTCGGCCCGGGCGGGTTGGCCATGATGATCGCCGCAGTGGTTCTGGGCTTCGGTTCTCGTTCTCTGGTGACCGACGGGATGCCGGTCGTCGGCCGCCTCCAGCGGCTACCGGAGGCACCGGGAGCCCTGGTGGACTCGTGGTGGGCCGGTTGGCGATCCACGGGGATGGGGGCCTCGGGGTCAGGGCCTGATGGTCTGGCCCTCGTCGGTCTGCTGGTCGACCGGTGGCCGGGTTCGCCGGATTCCGCGTGGACCGTCCTGATCCTCGGTGCGTTCGCCGTGGGGGCGCTTGGCGTCTGGCGCCTCGTACGCCCGGTGGGCGGCGGCCGGTCACGCGCCGTTGCCGTGCTGGTATATCTGGCGGTTCCGATTCCCTACGACGCACTTCGCGTCGGACGCCTGGCCCCTCTGGCCGCCTATGCCGTCCTGCCCTGGTTGGCTCGCCGACTGGCCGGAGCCCAGGCCATGGCTCCCTACGGCGTTCGGGGCGGCGATCCAGGCCCAGGCACCCGTCTGAGGGGCCTGTGGGCCGACGTGGTGATGACCGGCCTGGCCCTGGCCGCAGTAGTCGCCGTGGATCCAGTCCTGTTGGTTCCTGCCTGCCTGATCGTCGTGGGGTTGGCGGCCGGCACGGTGCTGTCAGGGAGCCTCGATGGGCTGGTTCGGCTGACGATGGTGGTCGGCGGTGGGACGATGTTGGCTGCCGTGGTCCACCTGCCGGCGGCCGTAGTCGTCGCGGGACGCGACGGTGCAGGTTGGAGCGGTTGGTGGGGATCGGCATCGGGCGGCGGTTGGGAGGCGACGGGATCGATCGGCCTCTCCGGGGTTCTGGCCCTGGCGCCGGGAGCCGACGGGCCGACAGCGGTCACAGGGTTGTTCGTCCTTCCGCTGTTGGCCCTCTGTACGGCGCGGGGGCGGCACCTCTCGGTGGTCGTCCGAGCCTGGTTCGTGGCCGCTGCAGGGGCTGTGGTGCTGGTATCAGTGGACCAGGGTTGGCTAGGGGTCGAAGATTCGTTCCTCCGGTCGGTGGATCCGGCGGTCCTCCTCGTGCCGGTGGCCCTCGGCCTTGCCTGGGTATCGGCAGCCGGGGTGGCCGGGCTGGGTGCCGACCTGGCGCACCTGGCCACACAGGTCCACGTGGGTCCAATGGCCCGGGTGGTTCGCAACGGGCTGCTAGGAGCAGTGGTGATCAGCCTGGCCATCGGGGCGTTGCCGGTCCTGACCGGTTCGTTCGCCGGCGACTGGGGAGTGCCGCGTGCCGATCTGACGGTGGCGCTGCCCGGGGCCGGGGCCCGTCTGGCTGATGGTGACACGGTGCCCGGTGGGGATGCCCGTGTCCTGTGGATCGGGGATCCACTCGTGCTTCCGGCAGCGGGAATCCCGCTTTCGTGGAGCGATCGTTCGTCCGGCGTGCCGTCGGATCGATTCGACCGCCTGGCGCTTGCCGTGACCGACGGGCGACCGGACCTGTCTGACCAGTGGTCGCCGGGTGAGACGACCGCGATGGTGGCGTTACGAGATGCCGTGGGTTCCGCGCTGGACGGTGTCACCCACCGACTGGGGGCCGATCTGGGCCGATGGGGGGTGGCCCGGGTGGTGGTCGTCGAGCGATCGGCCCCGGTCCCCGGCCCGGGCGTCGAGCGACCGGTACCCGGCCGTCTCACCGAAGTGCTGGCCCGACAACTCGACCTGGAGCGCGTCGAGGCGGTGAACCGGTCGGTGACCGTGTATCGCAACACAGCGGTAGAGGCCCCGTTCTCGGTGGTTCGGGACCGGAACCGGCGGGTTGTCCCCGCTGGGGTGACCCGCCGTTCGCTGACCCGGTGGGTGGTCGAGGTTCCGGCGGACGGCGCCCTGCGTTGGATGGTGGGTCCCGACGACCGCTGGGAAGTCGGGGTCGACGGGCAGCCGGCGACGGTACTGGCGCCCGACGCGGACCATGGAGTACCGGGGCGGCCATCGGTCAGGGTGGCCACCGGGAGCATGGCCACGTTCGAGGTCGACGATGACGGGCTAGCCCGGCGTCGCCAGATCCAACTGGTACTGGTCGCCGTGTTGGTGCTGCTGGCCAGTTGGGCTCGCACGTCCCGGGACTCGAAGCGACGACAGCAGCGGGCGGGGATCCGATGAACGCCACCCGGGGTCCGGCCATCCTGGTGCTGGCTGCCATGACGGCTGCGGCGGCCGCGCTCTCTTCCGGACCGGTCGAGGTGTCAGGCGCCGAGGCCCGCCCTGAGGCCCGAGCCGCCACGACCCTCGACAGTTCCTCGACGGCCCTCTGGTTCTGTACCGGGCCGACCGCTGAACTGGACGGGATCGATGAGCGGACCGTCGAGGTGGTGGGGATCTCGGCTTCACCCACCGAGGGTCGGGTGACGGTGGTGGACGAAGCCGGTCGGGCCGTGGAGCGGGCCTTCAGGATCGATCCGGGAGACCGCCTCAGGATCTCGCCCGGCCAGTTCGTCTCCGGGGCGATGTTCGCCGGTGTCACCGTCGAGGTCAGGGGTGGTGCCGCCGTGGTAGGCCAGACGGTGGCCGGTCCGGACGGAGCGGATCGTCGGCCATGCACGACCAGGGCTTCTGATACCTGGGTGGTGCCCTGGTCGACCACGGCCCGGCCCGGAAATCGTGCCTGGGTGCTGCTCCACAATCCGTTCCGAGCCGCAGCGGTGGCCGATCTACGGTTCGTCGGCGACATCGGTCGCCGCGAGACTTTGGACTCCCAGGGCGTCGTGGTGCCCGGCCGTTCCATTGTGGCCTACGACGTGACGGAGCGGATCGCCGATTCCGCGGTCGTTTCGGCCACCATCGACGTCCGCGTGGGTCGGGTGGTGGTTACTCGACTCCAGGCGTCGGACGGGTCGGGCCCCCTGGCCACCCGGGGTCTGGACCTGGCTCCCGGGGTGCCGGAGCTCGCCACCCGGGCATTCATTCCCGGGGTCGGCACGGGAGCGGTGTCGACCGGAAGCCCGGGTGCCGGTACGTCGGTGGTGGTCGTCAACACGGGCGTGGAGGCCGTTGAGGCCGAGGTGGTGGTCCGGACCGGTGAAGAGGTGACCGGCCTGGAGCCGTGGCGTCTGGTGCTGAGGGCCGGCCAGCGCCACGTGGTGGACCTAGATGCCGGTCGTCTCGAGGGGGCTGACGCCTTCGGGGTGGAAGTGAGGACGCTGGACGGTCGCCCGATCGCCGCTTCGGTGGTGCAGCGGTTCGGAGGTGACGGTGTCTCAGAGGCCAGTAGTTCAGTAGAGGGCGGCCTGGCGGTACGGCCGGCGGCTGTCGTGGCGGCTCGAGGGTGGGTGGTGGATCTCAATGATCGGTACGGGGCCACCGCTGATGTCCTCGCCGTCATGAATCCAGCCAGCGAGGGAATCGCCACCATCGAGGTGAAGGTTCTGGCCGGGACAGCACCGGCTGGTGTGGCGCGTTCGGTGGAGTTGGCGCCCGGGACGCAGGTCTCGTTCGATCTGGCGGGCGGACCACCGGCGGTTCTGGCCGTGGAGTCCACGGCGCCGGTCATTGTCTCTATCCACAGCAGGACAGGTGAGGGAGCAACCGCTTCTTTCGCAGTGGCGGTCGCCGGGACCGAGGCCCGGCCCGTTCCCAGCAACTGAGGGCCGGTTTCAGAAGGCTTGTTTCGGAAGGCCCGTTTCGGAAGAACTGTTCTGGAAGGCTGGTCGACAGGATGGCGGGTTCAGGAGCCGGCGCTGCAGCCGTCGGGCGTGGAGCCCGGATTTCGTAGCTCAGCCAACGAGCCCCAGAGGTGGGTGGCGCTGACCGGGCCCATGTGGTGGTCGCGGACCACGCCGAGGGCATCGGCGATCAGCACCATGGGAACAGCGTCGACGGCATACCGGTCGTGGATGGCCCGGTGGGTTCCGACCTCCACCTCTTGAACGGCGACCTCGGCGCTAGCCAGGGGAGAAGCGGTGGCCATCACCGATTCGCACGAGTCGCAGGTAGCCGAGGTGAACACGGCGACCAGCCAGGCCACGTCGGGTTGCTCAAAGTCGTCGCGGTCGAGTTGTTCGGGAACCGTCCAGCCGGTCCGGACCGGCGCATCGGGTCGACGTCGTTGCAGCAGCCGTGCCGCGATGGCGGCAGCTGTGGCCACCACGACGAGCAGGATCAGGCGGTCCATGGAATCAGTCGTCGGTCGGGCTGGGCCTACTCGACGGTTGAGTGGTCACCGAGGGTCGGGTCCGCGGTGAACGGCGCCTCATTGGAGGGTTCCGGGTTGCCCGGAGACGAGCCAACCGAAGGCGGGTCGGTAGCGCTGCCGGGTCGGGCTGCGGCGGTCACCAGTCGGCCGACCTCTTCCCCGCTGATCGTCTCGTGCTCGAGCAGTGAGCGGGCGATTAGGTCCAACGCGTTGCGCTGCTCGGTGAGCAGTTGACGACACCTTGCCTCCTGATCGGTGAGGATCCGCTGGACCTCGGTGTCGATGAGGTGGGCAGTCTCGTCGCTGTAGTCGCGAGTGGACATGAGGTCGTCGCCAAGGAACACCTGGCCCTGGCTGCCCCACGCCATGGGTCCGACCAGTTCACTCATGCCCCATTCCCGGACCATCTTGCGGGTCGTCTCAGTCGCCTGCATGAGGTCATTGCCTGCTCCGGTGGAGGTCACTCCGAACACCAACTTCTCGGCCATCCGGCCTCCGAGCAGGATGACCAGTCGTTCTTGGAGGTAGTCGCTCCGGTAGGTGTGACGGTCTTCGGCAGGCAACTGCATGGTCACACCCAGGGCCATACCGCTGGGGATGATCGTCACCTTGTGCAGCGGATCGGCGGTGGGCAGCAACGCGGCACAGAGGGCGTGTCCTGCTTCGTGGTACGCGGTGAGCTCCTTCTCCTTGTCCGACATGGCCATCGATTCGCGCTTCTGGCCCATGATGGCGCGGTCGCGGGCCTCCTCGAAGTGGTTGGCGCGAATGGCGTCGTCTCCGTTACGGACGGCGATGAGTGCCGCCTCGTTGACAAGGTTGGCCAGGTCGGCGCCACTCATGCCGGGTGTGCCCCGGGCCACCAGATCCAGTTCAACGTCGTCGTGGATGCGCTTTCCCTTGACATGGACCTCGAGGATCTGCCGGCGATCGTCCAACTCGGGTAGGGGCACGACCACCTGACGGTCGAACCGGCCCGGTCGGAGCAGGGCCGGATCAAGGATGTCCGGCCGGTTCGTCGCTGCGATCATCACGATCCCTTCGCTTCCCTCGAAGCCGTCCATCTCCGACAGCATCTGGTTCAGCGTCTGCTCGCGTTCGTCGTGGCCACCGCCCAGCCCGGCGCCCCGCTTACGACCGACCGAGTCGACCTCGTCGATGAAGATGATGGCCCGCCCCATCTTTCGGGCCGACTCGAAGAGGTCCCGGACCCGACTGGCGCCCACGCCCACGAACATCTCCATGAAGTCCGAGCCGGTCACCGAGAGGAAGGGGACCTCGGCCTCGCCGGCCACTGCCCGGGCGATCAGGGTCTTACCGGTTCCGGGTGGTCCGACGAGCAGCACGCCCTTGGGAACCCGGGCGCCTATCTCGGCGAACTTCTCGGTTTCGCGAAGGAAGTCGACGACCTCACGGATCTCCTGCTTGACGCCGGCGTACCCGGCCACGTCGTCGAAGGTCGTGCCCGGCCGTTCGGTGGTGTAGGTCTTGGCCCGCGATCGCCCGATCGACATCATGCCGCTCATCTGTCCCTGGGCCCGACGGTTGATCCACCAGAAGAAGAGGATGATCAGGCTCACCGGGAGCAGGAGGGGCAGCCAGGTCTGCAGGAACCCGGGCTGGGGGGTCTCGAATCGCACGACGGCACCGCTGTCGGCCAGCAGGCGACGGTCGTCGATGGACAACTCCAGCGGTCCCGTGGTCTCGAACGTGGCGCCCGCATCGTCGATGAAGGTGATGCGACCGGTCTGGTTGTCGACAAGTACGTCGGCCAGCTCGCCAGCGGCCACGCGGTCGAGAAAGAGGTCGTAGGCCACCTCGTCGGCACTTTCCGACGAGATGAGGCCAGGCAGGATCAGAGCGGTGGCCACCAGCCCCATGACCAGCCAGACCCCCCAACGGGGCCAACCCTGGTCCCTCTTGGGCTGCGGGGAGGGGCCCGAGGGCCGTTCGGATCTATCCGCCATGACGTTCATCGTACGGGGGCCCTGCGACGCTCCGACCGTCGGCGGCCCGTTGGTGGCCCGTCGGTGACCGGTAGTGGCCCGTCGGTAGGGTGCGCCCGATGGAGGGCCCGACGGAAGGTGAGGTGGTCGCGTCGTCGCGTCCGTCCGTCGCCTGGGGTCTGGGCCACGTGGCGGTCGGATGGGTGGTCGGCCTGATAGCCACCGTGGCGGCCCTGGGCGTGGTCGTGGCCATCGCGGGTGACGAAACGGCCAAGGATCCCAGTCTGGCCGTGGGAGCGCTCATCCAGGGTGCCCTGTACGTGGGGTTGGTCGGGGTCCCGGCGTGGCTGGTGATGGTCCGCGGGGTCAGGTGGGCCGACTTCGGCTGGGCCGGGCCAGGCCGGGGCGGTCACTGGCGAGACGCCTGGCACGGCCTGATCATCGGCGTGGTGGCTCAGGTGGCAGTCGTCCCGGCCATCTACCTCCCGATCCTTTTGCTGACCGACGACCTGGATATCTCGGGGCCGGCCCGCGAGTTGGTCGACCGGGCCGACGGGCTCGGCATTGTCCTGCTGGTCCTGATGGTGGTGGTGCTGGCCCCCGTGGCCGAGGAACTTTTCTTCCGCGGGATGGCGCTTCGGGCGTTGGAGGCACGGATGGCCCGACGGATTGCACTGGTCGTCTCGGCTTCCTTCTTCGGACTGACCCACTTCCAACTCCTGCAGCTTCCGGCGCTGATCATGATCGGGTTGGTGTGCGGATGGTTGGCCCAACGCGACGGGCGGCTGGGCCGGGCCGTATGGGCCCACGTGGGCTTCAACGCCACCACGATCGTGATCCTGTTGGCCGGATGACCGAGATGACCGAGACGCCAATCCCGGAAGGATCGCCCGGAGGACCGGGAGAGGCCCCGGACAGCGGGCCCGACGAGACGGCCAGCCCCGTGGCGGCCCTGATCCGACGGGTACCGCTGACCCGCTGGGTGGACCTCCTCATCGTCCTCGGAGGCGTCTGGTTCGTGCTCTGGGTGGTGAATCCGGACGGCGTACTGTTCACCCGCTCTACCCCCACCGGCGGCGACCTCGGCGCCCACGTGTGGGGGCCGGCATTCCTCCGCGACGAGTTGCTGCCCCGGTTTCGCCTGACCGGATGGACACCTGACTGGTACGCCGGATTCCCCGCCTACCACTTCTACATGGTGGTTCCCATGCTGCTGGTGGTGGCCGTCGACGTGGGGTTGGCCACCCCGTTGCTGGCCGTGGTGCTGCCCGTCCTGCTGGCCGCCGGGGTGGTGGTGCACCGACACCGCCTGCCGGGCTGGCCGGTGCGGCTGGGCCTGCTGGCCGCGCTGGTGGTCCTCGTCGTGCCGGTCCACTACGGCATGGCCGTCAAGTGGGTCACCGTGGCCGGCCTGGTGGTCATGCCGGTGGCCGGATGGGCGGCCGGTCGACTGGCCGGGCTCCCGTTCCCGGGTCCCGCGCTCACGTCGGTAGCCACCCTCCCGTTCCTGTTCGACCAGTCGTTCAACATCATGGGCGGAAACCTGATGTCGACCATGGCAGGGGAGTTCGCCTACGCCCTCGCCATGGCGGCCTGCCTCGTGTACCTGGGCCTCCTGGTTCGGGGCATGGAGACCGGTCGGGGCCGCGCTCCGGCAGCCGCCGTACTTGCGTTGACCGGACTGTGCCATCTGCTGGTGGCGTTCTTCGCCCTGGTGGCGTCGCTGGTTGCCTTTGCTCTGCGTCCCAGTCGACAGGCCCTGCGGTGGTTGGTGACCACCGGTCTGGTGTCCGGGCTCTGCGCGGCGTTCTGGGTTCTGCCGTTCTGGTGGCGTCGGGACCACCTCAACGACATGGCGTGGCACAAACTCACCCGCTTCCGGTCGTACCTCTGGGACCGGGGTGACCTGGCCGCCGACTTCCTGAGCAATGATCCACCGCTCCAGCCGGCCATCGTGCTGGCCGTCGTGGGCCTGGTGCTGTCGGTGGCCTTCCGCCGACGCTTCGGATTCGTCCTGGCCGGATCGGCGGTTCTGCTCGGACTGGCCTTCGTGCACCTGCCGGAGGGCCGCCTCTACAACGGCCGGATCCTGCCCGCCTACTACCTGAGCATCTACCTGCTGGCCGCGGTCGCCCTGTCGGAGGGGCTGCGCCTCGCGGGCCGACTACTCGACGGAGTCCGACGATCTGCCACCGGACGGCCGGGCCGTCTGGTGGCCGGGGGAGGGGCCGTCGCCGTGTTCCTGGCGGTGGTGATCCTGCTCGGGATGCCCCTGCGGGTCATGCCTGGTGGGTCCATGGACGGCAACACCTACCGGTGGATGGGCATGGAATCGACCGAACTGAACCTCGGTCGGCCGTGGGTCCGCTGGAACTTCGAGGGCTACGAGGCCCGGGTCGGCGACTCGTCGGGTGGTGGCTGGGAGGAACAGCGGGAGTTGGCCTCCACCATGGAGAACCTGGCCGACGAGGTGGGTTGCGGCCGTCTCATGTGGGAGTACAGCAGCGACCTGGTTCGGTACGGGACGCCCATGGCCCTGATGCTCCTGCCTCACTGGACCGACGGTTGCATCGGTTCCATGGAAGGCCTCTACTTCGAGGCTTCGACCACCACGCCGTACCACTTTCTCGTCCAGTCGGAACTCTCGGAGGGGCCGTCGCGAGCCCAGCGTGGCCTTCCGTACCGGGGCTTTGACCTAGACGCCGGCGCGGACCACCTCCGGCAACTCGGCGTACGGTGGTACTCGGCCTTCTCGGAGCGGGCCGTGCGCGAAGCGAGGGACCACCCGGGCCTGGTCGAGAAGGCGTCCAGCGGGCCGTGGACCATCTTCGAGGTGGAGGGCGCCGAAGCCGTGGTGGCCCTCGACGTGGAGCCGGCGGTGTTCACCGACGTGGATCACGAGAGCTGGCTGGATCCGTCGGTGGAGGTCTTCCAGCAGGGTTCGACCGCTGTTCCGCGAACGGTCGGTGGCCCCGGGTCGTGGCAACGAGTGGAAGCCGGAACCGAACCGGAACGTCGGCCGCTGCCCGCTGTCGAGGTCACAAACGTCGTGAGCGGGGTGGACTCGGTGTCATTTCGCGTCGACCGGGTCGGCGTACCGGTGCTAGTCCGCACGTCCTATTTCCCCAACTGGAAGGTGGAGGGTGCCGACGGTCCGTGGCGGACCACGCCGAACCTGATGGTGGTGGTCCCGACGTCCGAAGACGTCCGTCTGACCTACGGTCGAACGCCGGTCGATGTGGTCTCGGTCCTGTTGACCCTCGTCGGACTACTGGCCCTGGTGTCTCTGGCCCGCCGGTCGGCCGTTCCTTCTGAACCGGCAACACCGGAGAACGCATTGTTCGACGTAGCGGCCGCTGGCCCCGACGGTGACCGGCGGCTGGACCGATGGGTGGATCGCCGGGTAGCCAACGAGCCTTCGGAGGAACCGGAGAGTTCGGAGTCGGCGGCCGGGGAGCACGGCGAGTCATGAGGGAACGTCTCCGTCGGTTTGCGGTCGTCGGCCTGGTGGCAACGACGATCGACGTCGGCCTGGCCGTCCTCCTGCTGGGAGCTGGTTGGTCTCCGTGGTCGGCCGATGTCGTGGCTCTGGGTCTGGCCGCCGTGGCAGCCCGCCTGCTGCACCGGTCGGTGACGCTTCGCGACGACCCGTACGCCCGCTGGATCCGCCTCAAGCGGGTCTTCGTCACGGTCGTCGTGGTGGCCGGGCTGGTCGATCTCGCCACCCTCACGGCCGGTCGAACCCTGTTGGACGGAACCGACGCCGGTGGGTCCGAAGATTGGCGGATCGACCTCGCTGCCAAGCTGGTCGCCGTACTGGTGGCCGGCCTGGTGCGAGCGGTGGCCTACCGGGCGTTCCTGTTCCGCGTGATCCGGCGGGAACAGGACCATCCGTCGGAACGACCTCCTCCGGCCGGTGACGTGCGGGTGACCGTCGTGCTTCCCGCCTACCGGGAGTCCGACCGGATCGCCGAGACGGTCGCCCGGGTGCGAACTGAGCTAGCCGTCGCGCTCGCCGAGGCCGATGGTCAGACCGAGGTGGTGGTCAATGACATCGAGGTAGTAGTGGTCGACGACGGATCGCCGGACGACACCGCGACGGTTGCCGAGGCAGCCGGAGCAGATCGGGTGGTCCGTTTGGATCGCAACCAGGGCAAGGGCGCAGCCGTGAGGGCTGGGGTCGCCGTCGCATCGGGTCGCACCGTGGTGTTCACCGACGCCGACCTGGCATACGGGCCCGCTCAGGCCGCGGCACTGGTGGCCCGGGTCGAAGAGGGATACGACCTCGTGGTGGGTAGCCGGCGACACACCGACACCACCACTCTGGTGCGGGCCGGCCGCCTTCGCGAGGTGGGTGGCCGGTTGGTGAACCTGACCACCCACGCATTGCTGCTAGGGCAGTACCGCGACACACAGTGTGGTCTCAAGGCCTTCCGGGCCGACGTCGCCCAGCCGCTCTTCGAGGCGTCGGTGCTGGGTGGCTTCGCCTTCGACGTCGAGTTGTTCCACCTGGCCGAGCGGTGGCGCCTCACCCTGGCCGAAGTGCCCGTAGAGGTCGAGAACTCGGAGCGGTCCACCGTCCGGGCGGTCCGCGACGGCTTACGCCTGGTCGCCGACCTCGTCCGCGTCCGCCAGCGGGCCCGACGCGGCGACTACCCCGAGGCGCCGACCTTTCGACCGCCGGGCAACAAGACCCGACTTTCAGAGACCCCTATTTTCAAGGCATACGACATCCGTGGACGGGTGCCTGAGGAGTGGGACGAGTCGGTGGCCGAAGCCATCGGCCGGGGGTTCGCCAACCTGGTCCGACGTCGGGAACCCGAGAGCACTCAGGTCGTCGTGGGCCGCGACATGCGTCCCAGCGGCGTGTCCCTGGGAGCGGCCCTCATCCAGGGGATCACTGGTGAGGGCCTCGACGTCGTCGATGTGGGCCTGGCATCCACCGACCTCGTCTACTTCGCGTCAGGCCACCTCTCGTCGCCCGCCGTGGTGCTCACAGCCAGCCACAATCCAGCCGGCTACAACGGCATGAAGTGCTGCCTCTCGGGCGCCGCCCCGCTGGGCTACGACAACGGCCTGAACGAAGTGGAGGCCGACGTCCTGGTCGGAACTCCACGAGGTGAACCGACCGGTGGCCCGCCGGGCAGCGTCCGCACCCTGGACATGCTCGACGTCTTCGTCGAGCATGTCCGGTCGTTCGCCGACCTCTCGGCACTACGACCGCTACATCTCGTGGTCGATACGGCTAACGGCATGGGAGGCCTGGTCGTTCCGGCGGTGTTGGACGGCCTCCCGTTCACGGTGGACCACCTCTATCCGGAACTGGACGGGACCTTCCCCAACCATCCCGCCGATCCGATCCAGCCGGAAAACCTCCGCGACCTCCAGGCCCGGGTGCTGGCCACCGGCGCCGATCTGGGACTGGCCTTCGACGGTGACGCCGACCGGGTCTTCCTGGTCGACGAACAGGCCCGCCCGATCTCGGGGTCGACAACCACCGCACTGGTGGCCCGGGGGGTCCTACGGCGTGAACCCGGTGCGACCATCCTCCACAACCTCATCTGCTCGAAGGCCGTGCCCGAAGTGGTCGCCGAGGAGGGAGGGGTCGCCCTACGGACCCGGGTCGGCCACTCTCTCATCAAGCAGGCCATGGCCACCGAGGGGGCGGCCTTTGCCGGCGAACACTCCGGGCACTACTACTTCCGCGACAACTTCCGGGCCGACAGCGGGATCATTGCCGTCCTTGTCGTCCTCGAGGCCCTCTCCACCCACGACGGACCGATGAGCGACCTGGTCGCCCCCCTGGAGAGGTATGGGGCATCTGGCGAGCGCAACACCGAAGTGGATGACCCAAAGGAGGTCATCGAACGAGTGGCCGCCCACTACCGCACCGAGGCCCCCGAGGCCGACCAGGACCGCCTCGACGGGTTGACCGTCGACTTCGGCGACTGGTGGTTCAACCTGCGACCCTCCAACACCGAACCGCTCCTACGTCTCAACGTTGAGGCGGCCAACGCCGAGGCGTGCGCGGTCCGGGTCGACGAGGTCCAAAGCCTGTTTACCTAGCGGCATCCCGGTGAACGGAACCCTTCCAACAGTCGCCGGGCGGGTGTCACCGCTGTCGCGACCAATAGCCTGAGGCAATGATGTCTGGCCTGACGAAATGACGCTCGATCCGAAGCTCCTAGAGATCCTTGCCTGCCCGGAGGACAAGGGCCCGCTGCTCTGGTTCGCCGACGAGGACGCGTTGTACAACCCCCGACTGCAGCGCCGGTACGCGGTACGGGACGGCATCCCGGTGATGCTGGTCGACGAGGCCGAACAGGTCGACGACGCCGAGCACGACCGGCTCACCGCTCTGGCGGCCGCCGAGGGCATCCAGCCGACCTTCGGGGACTGACCTCCCCGGTCACGACCTGGCCCCGTCTGCACGCCCTCTTCTCTACGGCCTGTCCGGAAGCGACCCATGGACCTGCTCGACGGTGTGATCCGGTCCTACGACTGGGGATCCACCACCGCGCTGGCCGACCTGCGCGGCATCGCTCCCAGTGGCGTACCGGAGGCCGAGTTGTGGTTCGGCGCCCACCCGTCTGGCCCCTCGACCTTCCGCGGCGACGGTCGCGACGTGACGGCGGACGAGATGCCGTTCCTGGTCAAGGTGCTGGCCGTGGAGCGGCCGCTCTCTCTCCAGGCCCATCCCGACCAACAGGCGGCCGTGGTCGGACACCGGCGAGAGGACGAAGCCGGACTGGCGACCGAAGATCCTCAGCGGTGCTTTCCCGACGCCTGTGCCAAACCGGAGATGGTGTGTGCAATCGGGCGGTTCGAGACCCTCTGCGGGTTCCGGCCGGTCGACGAGGCGGTGGCCGCGGGGACGGCGCTGGGGCTACCGGAAGCGGTCGTCGACGCCATCCGGCGGGTCGACTGGCCAACCGTGGTGGCTGCCGTCCTGGCGTCCACGCCCGATGACCTAGCGGACCTTCTCTCGGCCGCCCACGGGATCGCAACCAGCGCGCCGTCCAGTGAGGCGCACCGCCCTGCCGCCGAGATGGTTCTGCGGCTGGCCGAACTGCATCCGGGAGACCCCGCGCTGTTGCTCGTCCCGCTGCTACGTCATCTGGTGCTAGCCGACGGTGATGCCCTGTTCGTGGCTCCCGGTGTCCTGCACGCCCACCTCTCGGGACTGGCTGTCGAGGTCATGGCCGTCTCCGACGACGTGGTCCGGGCCGGGCTAACCAGCAAGCACGTGGACCCGGCCGCTCTCGTCGAAGTGCTCCGCTCCGACCGGGTCGACGTCGTGGAGTCACCGACCGGCCCGGTCCACCGGTACGCAGCCGGCCAGACGGAGGACCAGATCAGCGAGGTCGGCGCCGTTTTATGGCGGCTGGCCGGCGATGGGCTCGACGTCGACCTGTCCGACCGTCGTGGCCCCGAACTGGTGATCTGCACGCAGGGCACAGCGCTGATCGGTACGCCGGGCGACGGTCCCGATCTTGTCGTCGGGAGCGGTGAGGCAACCTGGATCGGACCGGATGACGGCCCGGCCCGGATGAGGGTGGACGGCACCGTCCATCGGGTGACCGTGGGGGAGGGTTGAGCAGTGCCACGAACGGGTGAATCTGGCGGGGAACATCTCGCAAAAGCGCACGCCTCGCCGGACGGTGACTTGGCGCCCCCGACGGCATTGGTGCGCAAAGCCCGCCCGACGACCGGCCGACATCGGAGGTAGGGCTGGTCGCGCTCCGGGCCTGGAGTAGCGGGTGTGACACCCGGGCGATCCGATTCATCCGGTGGTGTCCGGTAGCCTGCAAATACCGTGGCTGCCTGAATTGGCGTCAGAAGACCCCAGCCCGGCTTCGTCCAGAAACCTGATCTCCCCATCGTCCGGGCTGGCCCTGACCGGTGGGTGGATCCGACCACATGGCACCTCGCGTGCCAGGGAGCCGACATGACCGCGTCCACCCCTTCGCTCGCAGACGACCACCGTGTCGCCGACCTTTCACTCAACGAGTTCGGCCGCAACGAGATCCGTCTGGCCGAACACGAGATGCCCGGCCTGATGGCCCTGCGCGCCGAGTTCGCAGATGCCCAGCCACTGGCCGGCGCCCGCATCACAGGATCGCTCCACATGACGATCCAGACCGCTGTGCTCGTCGAAACCCTGGTGATCCTCGGTGCCGAGGTGCGCTGGGCCAGCTGCAACATCTTCTCCACTCAGGACCACGCGGCCGCCGCCGTGGTCTGTGGCCCAGACGGCTCGCCGGACGACCTGCGTGGCGTACCGGTGTTCGCCTGGAAGGGCGAGACCCTAGAGGAGTACTGGTGGGCCACCCAGCAGATCCTCGAATGGCCCGACGGTGAAGGCCCCAACTTGATCCTCGACGACGGGGGTGACGCCACCATGATCGTCCACAAGGGCGCCGAGTACGAGGCGGCCGGTGCGGTACCGCCGGCCAGCGAAGACGACCCGGAAGAGTGGCAGGTGATCATCGCCACGCTGACCGCCTCACTGCTTGACGACCCACAGCGTTGGACCCGGATCGCCGCGGGCATCCGAGGGGTGTCTGAGGAGACGACCACCGGTGTGCACCGGCTGTACCAGATGAAGGAGGCGGGCGAGCTGCGCTTCCCGGCAATCAACGTCAACGACGCCGTCACCAAATCCAAGTTCGACAATCTCTACGGTTGCCGCCACTCCCTGATCGACGGAATCAACCGGGGCACCGACGTGATGATCGGCGGCAAGACCGCCGTGGTGTGCGGCTTCGGCGACGTGGGCAAGGGCTGCGCTGAGTCCCTGCGTGGTCAGGGCGCCCGGGTCATCGTGACCGAGGTCGACCCGATCTGCGCGCTGCAGGCCGTAATGCAGGGCTACGAGGTCAACACGCTGGAGCGTGTGCTCGACGAGGCCGACATCTTCATTACGGCCACCGGTTGCAAGGACATCGTCACCGCGGCACACATGGGCAAGATGAAGCATCAGGCCATCGTCGGCAACATCGGCCACTTCGACAACGAGATCGACATGGCCGGCCTAGCCCGTATGTCAGATGTCCAGCGCATCAACATCAAGCCTCAGGTCGACGAGTTCGTCTTCCCGGACGGGCACTCGGTGATCATGCTGTCCGAGGGCCGCCTCCTGAACCTGGGCAACGCGACTGGCCACCCCAGCTTCGTGATGTCGGCCAGCTTCTCGAACCAGGTCCTGGCCCAGATGGAACTCCACGCCAGGGCCGAGGCCTATGGAACCGACGTGGTCACGCTGCCAAAGGAACTCGACGAGAAGGTGGCCCGACTCCACCTCGACTCCCTTGGCGTGCGCCTGACCGAGCTGTCCGACGACCAGGCCGACTATCTCGGCGTGCCGGTCGACGGCCCGTTCAAGCCCACCCACTACAAGTACTGAGCCGCCCACCAGTTGGCCGGATGCCTCCAGGTGCCGGGCCGTTGGCCGTTGGCCGTACCGGACGGGTCCCCCTAGGCTTGACTCCCGTGCGGAGCGCGGTGCTGGGCCTGGCCGGAGGTAGTGGAGCGGGGAAGACCACGCTGGTCAACGGCCTCACGTCCCGCCTCGGCGACGACGCGTCGGTGCTGTGGTTCGACGAGTACTACCACGACCTCGCCCACCTGCCGGTCGAGCAGAGGGCCGTTGTCAACTACGACCATCCGGACTCGTTGGACGAGGCGCTGCTGATCGACCATCTCGACGGCCTGCTGGCCGGCCGGGCGGTCGACGTACCGATCTACGACTTCGCCAGCCACACCCGGACCGGGCGGACCCGACGGGTGGAGCCTCGCCCCGTAGTGGTAGTCGACGGGATCCTGGTCCTGGCTGTGCCGGAACTGCGGCAACGTCTCGACCTGGCGGTCTTCGTGGATGCGCCGGCCGAGATCCGGCTGGCCCGTCGCATGGATCGAGACGTGCGTGAGCGTGGGCGAACAGCGGCCATGGTGCAGTCCCAGTTCGAGGCGACCGTGGCGCCCATGCACGAAGCGTTCGTGGGACCGAGTGCCTTACACGCCGACCTGCATATGGACGGCACAGCAGACATGGTTGCGAACCTCGACACGCTGATGGGCGCGGTCGAACACCTGCATTCCAGCCACATGCAATCCAGCTAGCAGCGCCTCGGGCTGCGGGATGGGGACTTCACCGGGACGCTCGCACCTCGTCCGTCGCGTCCGGCCCATGACGGGCGAGGATCAGGTGTGGATGTCAGGGGACCCGGCGCCGGCAGTCGGTTCGTGCCGGGGTGAGGCCAGTCGCCTCGTGCGGGCGTCGAGGCTCGTTGGCGACCCGCCCGCCTCGACGGGCTTCCGGGAGTACGGACCCCGGTAGATTCCCTCACCGTGAACGAGACCACCGAACCCGTCGAGGAAGAACCCGTACCCGCCGACGGTGACGTTCGCGACGCACTTCCCGACGACCTAGACGCACGTGGTGCCGGGCTGGTCGGGCCCTACGTATTCCCCGACAACGACCGGCGACGGATCCCCGGGTTCATCTACCTGGTGTTGGCCGCGGTCACCGTTTGTGTTGCCACGCTGGCTGAAGGCTCGCCGCTGGTCGATGGAGGACTGGTCGCCGGAGCCATTGGCCTCGCCCTGGTGGGCCTGTACCACCTGCAGGCCGGCTGGAGCCTCAAGATCGACGAGGCTGACGCGCTGGTGGCGGCCGTACGGGCCGTGGGCTTCCCCGTTGGTCACGCATCGGCCCAGATGGCCTGGCGCGGCCTACGGAGTCGTCCAACGTGGCGGGTTCTCGTGTATTCGAACGAATCGCCGCCCGAACGTCGCGGCCTGGTATTCGTCGACGGCATCGACGGCGAGATGGTTGCCGCCCACGTCGAGGACAATCCCGAAGACTGGTCCTGACCCGGCACCGAACCTGACGTGGTGGCCGATCCGTCATGCCCGGAAGCCCGCCGGTACCCCGAGGGTCGACCGTGACTCCGGTAACCTCTCGAGGTCTGGGACCCGCCGGGTCCAACAGGAGCAACCATCATGCTGGACGGCAGTTGGCGCACCGTGGTGGATCGCGGTCTCACGCCCATTGGTCAGAGCCTGCAACGGGCCGGGATCTCAGCGGACGTCGTCACGGTCGTCGGCATCCTCATGGCGTCCGGGGCCTCGGTGGCCATTGGCATGGGCAACTTGCGTCTCGGATTCATGCTGCTGGTGCTGACCGGGGTGCCCGATGCACTCGATGGGGCAGTGGCCAAGGCCGCAGGAACGGCGTCATCCCGCGGCGCCTACTTCGATTCCGTGGCCGACCGGCTCACCGACGCCCTCCTCTTCGGTGGCGTGGCGTGGCATCTGGCCACCGTTCGCACCGACCGGATGATGATGTTGCCGGTGGCCATCATGGCCACGGCCATGTTCATCTCCTACCAGCGAGCCAAGGCCGAGTCGCTGGGCTACGACGCCAAGGGCGGGCTCATGGAGCGCGCCGAGCGGTTCATCGTCCTGGCCTTCGGTCTGCTCTTCTTCGAGATCCTCGTTCCCGTGCTCTGGGTGATGCTGGCGCTCAGCCTGGTTACCGCGGTGCAGCGGTTCGTGAAGGTGTGGCGTCAGGCCACCGCAGACCGGGAACTCCCGGCAGGCGGTTGGCCCGGCCGGCGCCGGCAGCTGCGGATGGAGCGTCGTCGACGTCACGGCGCCCCCACTCGGCCGAATCGCCACTGACGCCTCCACCTTCCGGTTGCTCATGACCCGGGGAATCGTCAATGCCTTCCGACTTGCTTCGGTGGTCGCGCGCGTGGTCCCTCCGGCGATCTCGTTGCCCGTTGCCCGGATGGTGGGTCGTATCGCCGGCTACCTCGACAGGGACCGTCGTCGACTCGTTGAACGCAACCTGCGTCGGGTTCGTGGGCCGGAACTGACCGGCCGCCAACTGCGGCGATCAGTGGACCTGGTGTTCGCCTCGTACGCCGACTACTACCTCCAGAGTTTCCGGCTGCCGTCAATGAGCGCCGAGGAGATTGTGTCCGGCTTCACCGAGGAGGGCTACGAGCGGATCGCCGAGGGGCTCGAGGCCGGTAACGGCGTCATCATGGCCATGCCACACCTCGGTAGCTGGGAGTGGGCTGCCCACTGGTTGACCCTCCACCACGGCGTTCCCGTGGGGTGCGTGGTCGAGTCGCTCGAGCCGCCGGAACTCTTCGACTGGTACCGGAGCTTCCGGGCGTCCCTTGGGATGAAGGTGGTGGGCCTCGGCCCGGGTGCCGGCACCGAGACCATGGCCATGCTCCGCGAGAACCGGGCGGTGTGCCTGCCCAGTGACCGGCATGTCGGTGGCTCGGGCGTGGCGGTCGAGTTCTTCGGCGAGGTCACGATGCTGCCCGCCGGTCCGGCCACCCTGGCGCTGCGCACCGGGGCCGTCCTGTTGCCCATTGCCATCTACGACCACCCGGGCGGCTGCCACGGCGTGGTTCGCCCACCGGTAGCGGCCCAACGCGAAGGTCGGCTACGTGACGATGTGGCCCGGGTGACCCGGGCGCTGGCCGCCGAACTGGAGGTACTGATCGCCGCCGAGCCCGAGCAGTGGCACCTCCTGCAACCCAACTGGCCGTCAGATCAGGAGGATTCGGCATGCGAATCGGCCTGATCTGCCCGTACAGCCTGACGGTGCCCGGGGGAGTCCAGGGGCAGGTCCTGGGTCTGGCCCGGGTGCTGCGGGCCGCAGGCCATCCCACCCGCGTGCTGGGCCCCTGCGACGGTCCGCCGCCCGACGCCGGTGTCACCCCGCTGGGAGACAGCCTTCCAACGGCGGCCAACGGTTCGATGGCTCCCATTGCCCCGGACGTGTCGTGTGCGCTTCGCACCATTCGGGCGCTGCGTGATGAGGAATTCGACGTGCTCCACCTGCACGAGCCGTTGGCCCCCGGGCCGACCACCACGGCTCTCTTTCTGGCCCAGTCGCCCATGGTGGGGACATTCCACGCCGCAGGCGGGAGCCTCGCCTACGACCTCCTGAACCGCCCTGTCCGTTGGCTCAGCAGGCGAATGGACCGGGTGTTCGCCGTGTCTGATGATGCGGCCGCCATGGCTCGGGACTCACTGGGCGGGGATTACGAGGTCCTGTTCAACGGGGTGGAGGTCCGTCGGAGCCGGGAGGTCGCTCCGTGGCCCACCGAAGGCCCTACCGTCTTCTTCATCGGACGTCACGAGCCCCGCAAGGGCTTGGCGGTACTGCTGGACGCCATGGCCGGTCTAGGCGCCGACGTTCGCCTCTGGGTGGCCGGCGACGGTCCCGATACCGACGAGCTCCGAGCCCGGGTGGCCGGCGACGCCCGGGTCCAGTGGCTGGGCCGAATCTCCGACGAAGAGCGAACGGCGAGGATCCGCGGCGCGGACGTCTTCTGCGCGCCGTCGCTGCGTGGCGAATCGTTCGGAGTGGTGCTGCTCGAGGGGATGGCATGTGAGACCCCGGTGGTAGCCAGCGACATCCCGGGCTACGCCAAGGTGGCGCGTGGTGGTGACGATGCGCTGCTAGTCCCCGCAGGCGATGCCGAGGCGCTCGGCGCGGCCATCGCCAAGGTCCTCGCGGAACCGGCCCTCGCCACCCGGTTGGTGGTCAGCGGGCGGGAGCGAGCAGAGGAATTCTCGATGCATCGGCTGGCCGACAAGTACCTAGAGGCCTATTCCTCGGTGGCCGGCGCGTAACATGCGGGTCGGCCATCTGGTCCGTGTTGACCTTCGCTAGTCCGGCCATCAGTTCCTGAACAACATGTCCCGCCCCCGAACCAATCGAAGCCACCGTTCGCCCATGTCGCTGCTACGCCACCCGATCCTCGTGCCCGCCCTGCTCGTCAGCCTCTGCCTGATGGTCGTGGTCGCCCTGATCGGCCTCCCGCTGCCCGTCGCCGCCGTGATCGGCGTCCTCGTTGGGACAGGCATCACGGTGATGGTGACTCGACGGGCCGAGGGCATGCTCCGACGCACCATCGGTGCCCGGACGGCCCATGCCGGTGAGTTCCCCCGACTGCACAACACCGTTGACGGTCTCTGTCTGACCCACGGGATCGACCGCCCGGACGTCTTCGTCCTGGATTCGCCGGCAGGAAATGCACTGGCCATGGCCGGGAGGGAAGGTGCATCGATTGTCCTGACCACCGGTGCAGCCGATCGCCTCACCCTCGTCGAACTCGAAGCCCTGGTCGCCCACCTGCTGGCGCGGTGTGCCGCTGACGAACTTCGTGGTGAGACCACGACAGTCGCACTCGGCCGGTTCTCCTTCGTGGGCCGGGGTATGGGCGGGTTCGGACGCTCGACGGCCGACGGCCCCGACCGCATGGTCCAAACGGACTTCGATGGCGCCGACCTGACCCGTTTCCCGCCGGGCATGCAAGAGGCGCTCCGAGGGCTGTCCGACCTCGGTGCGGCGGTCGATGCGCCGGCGTCGACGGCCCGGTTGTGGCTGCTGCAACCCGACGGCCGGACCGACGTGGCCACCGCGGACCATCCGGCGGTCGACGTGCGAATCGCCGCGTTGGCTGAGCGGTGATGCTCCTACGAGGCGTCGCCACGCCGCGACCCGGCGTGGTCACGATGCGGTTGGGATCGCCTCTCCTCCGGGTCGGCCTGCTACTTGGACTGCTGGGCGCCGCCGGTTGCGGATTCGGGGGTGAAGCGAACGCCCCGGCGCCCACGCTGGGCACCATCGGGTCCACTGCTGTCGCCCCCGATGACACGTCCGCTACCGCCCCCGATACGGCCACCGATGGTGCCGCTGCCGAGGAGGAGTCGGGTGGCGATGCCATGCCGACCACCACGACCGGAATGCCGACCACCACGATCATCACGGGTTGGACCGGTGCGACCCATCCGCTCACCGGCCTGCCAGCCGTCGACGGGGTGGCCGACCGCCCGGCGTTGGCCGTCAAGATCGGCAACAACGACACCAAGTCGTTGCCGCAGATAGGCATCCAGTCCGCCGACGTGGTCTACGAAACGCACATCGAGAACGGGGTGACGCGCTTCCTGGCCATCTTCCAGAGCGAGGTCCCGCTCACCGTGGGACTGGTCCGGTCGGCCCGATCTAGCGACATCGACCTGATCGGCAACCTGAACCGCCCAGTCTTCGCCTACTGGGGCAGCAACCAGGGCGTAGGCGACGAGGTCGCCGAGGCGGAACGTCAGGGCACGTTCGTTCCCGTGAGCACCAACGGTGAGGGTCAGGCGTTTTTCTTCCGTGACAAGGCCCGGGGCGAAGCCCCCTACAACGGGTTCCTAGACGCTGCGGCGCTGGTGGCTTCGGCCCCTGGTGGCGCACCCGACGCCCTGTTCGATTTCGGCCCTTTGCCGTCCTCCGCGGTGACCACCAAGGGCATCGGATGGCGAACGCCCCGACGTGAGATCGACTGGGTCTGGGATCACGCCACCGCCCGCTGGCTGCGATTCCACCGCGGAGTGCCACTGCTCGACGAGACTGGCGTGCAGTTGGCCGCCGACAACGTGCTCGTCCTCTACGTGGACTACCGGACGTCAGATGCCGATCTGGAGTCGCCGCAGTCCATTACGACCGGATCCGGCGACGGCTGGTTGCTGCGGGACGGCACCATCACCGGCGTGACGTGGAGTCGACCGTTTATCGCCGACCGGTGGTCCCTGGCCGACGATGACACCGGCGACCGGGTGAATCTGCGAACAGGTCGCACCTGGGTGGCGCTGGCCCGACTGGGCGAGGGCATCCTGCTGGATCCGGAGCGCATTGCCGAACTTGTCGGCTGACCGCTCCGAAAACGATTCCGATACCCGCTCGTCGACCCACCCTTCCTAGACTCCGCGTCATGAGTGACGTGACCCGGTCGACCGGAACCCAGTTGGTGAAGCGCGGACTAGCCGAGATGCTCAAGGGCGGCGTGATCATGGACGTGGTCGACCCCGCCCAGGCCAAGATCGCCGAGGATGCCGGAGCGGTCGCGGTGATGGCGCTCGAGCGAGTGCCGTCCGACATCCGCCGGGACGGCGGTGTTGCCCGCATGTCTGATCCGGAGATGATCGAGGGCATCCAGGAGGTCGTGACCATCCCGGTGATGGCCAAGGCCCGCATCGGCCACTTCGCCGAAGCACAGATCCTCCAGGCGCTCGGCGTGGACTACGTCGACGAGAGTGAGGTCCTCACGCCGGCTGACGAGGCCCACCACATTGACAAGTGGGCCTTCGACGTGCCGTTCGTATGCGGGGCGACCAACCTCGGTGAGGCGCTGCGACGGATCTCCGAGGGCGCCTGCCTGATCCGGTCCAAGGGCGAGGCGGGTACCGGCAACATCGTCGAGGCGGTCCGCCACCTCCGGTCGATCCTCGGCGACATGCGTCGGATCACCCAGGCCGACCAGGCCGAACTGTTCGACTGGGCCAAGCGCCTACAGGCCCCGTTGCCCCTGGTGCAAGAGATCGCCGAGACCGGCGTCCTGCCGGTCCCCATGTTCTGCGCCGGTGGCATCGCCACGCCGGCCGACGCAGCATTGGTCATGCAGCTGGGTGCCCAGTCCGTCTTCGTGGGCTCGGGCATCTTCAAGAGCGACGATCCGGCGCCCCGTGCCCGGGCCATTGTCGAGGCGGCCACCAACTTTGAGGATCCGACCATGTTGGCCAAGGTCAGCCGAGGCCTTGGGAGCGCCATGCCGGGTCTGGAGATCGGCCAGCTGGAAACCCGCCTGGCTGATCGCGGCTGGTAGTCGACCGGTCACCCATGGCCACACACCTTCCCGTGAAAATCGGGCGATGAAGGTCGGGGTCCTGGCCCTCCAGGGGGCATTCGTACGTCACATCCAGGCGCTGGACGACCTGGGCGCTGCGGCCACTGAGGTACGAACCGTGGGAGAACTGTCCGCCGTGGATGCCCTGGTGCTGCCGGGAGGCGAGTCCACGACCATGTCGATGCTGCTCGACTCGTCGGGCCTGCGAACAGCGGTGGCCGAGCGGATCGACGGAGGGATGCCGGTCCTGGGTACCTGCGCCGGGATGATCCTGCTGGCCAGTCACGTGGCCGATGGTCGCCCGGACCAACGGTCGTTCGCGGCGATCGACATCGACGTCCGACGCAACGGCTACGGCAGACAGGTGGACTCCTTCGAATCCGACCTGGACGTGACCGGTCTGGACGAGCCCTTCCACGGGGTGTTCATTCGGGCCCCGGTGGTCGACCGGGTGGGCAATGGTGTCGAGGTGCTGGCCTCCGTGGACGGTCGACCCGTGTTATGCAGCCAGGGTTCGGTCGTGGTGACATCCTTCCATCCTGAGATGTCCGGAGACGGACGGATCCACGGGAAGTTCCTGGACATGGCGTTCGCCGCCTGACCAGCCACTGGTGGACGAACCGCCTGGTTGCAACAAGTAGACGAGACGAGACGGAGGGCGACATGTCGGGCCATTCCAAGTGGGCGACCATCAAGCACAAGAAGGGCGCTGCGGACGCCAAGCGCGGCAAGCTCTTCGCCAAGCTCATCAAGCAGGTCGAGGTGTCGGCCCGCCAAGGCGGAGGCGACCCGGACTCCAACCCGACGCTACGGACCATGTTCCAGAAGGCTCGTGACGCATCGGTGCCGCTCGACACCATCGAACGGGCCGTCAAGCGCGGTACCGGTGAACTTGAAGGAGTCGACTACGAGACCATCACCTACGAGGGGTACGCCCCCCACGGTGTAGCGCTCTACGTGGAGACCCTGACCGACAACCGGAACCGGACCGGCTCGGAGGTTCGTTCCCTCCTGACCAAGAACGGTGGTTCGCTGGCCGAGCCCGGATCGGTGGCCTGGCAGTTCGATCGCAAGGGGGTGGTCCTGCTGGCCGGCTCAGTCGACGAGGACGAAATCATGGTCGCCGCGCTGGATGCCGGAGCCGAGGACCTGATCGACGATGACGGGACCTGGCGCTTGACGTGCGAGGCCACCGACCTCCCATCTGTCCGTGACGCCCTCGAGGCAGCCGAGGTGCCGTTCCTGAACGCCGACGTGGCGATGCTGGCCACCACGTCAGTGGCCCTGGATTCCGTCGACCAGGCCAGGGCTGTGCTCCGGGTCATGGACCTTCTGGATGACAACGACGACGTCCAGGACGTGCACGCCAACTTCGACATCTCCGCCGAGATCCTCGAGGAACTCGACGACTGACCGGCCGGCGGAAGGGATGCACCGGTCGTCGGGGCGGTCACCGCTAGAGTCGTACACATGTTCGTTCTGGGGGTTGACCCGGGTCTGACCCGTTGTGGCTACGGCGTCGTGTCGCGCACCGGGCGTCGCCTCGAAGCCGTGGCCGCCGGAGTGATCCGGACCGACCCGGGGGCCGACACGGCAGTTCGTCTGGCCGAGCTTCATCGCGAGGTGGCGGCACTGATCGACGAGTACCGACCCGACGAGGTGGCCGTCGAGCGGGTCCTCTTCCAAGTCAACGTCCGTACCGCCATGCAGACGGGACAGGCCTCGGGAGTCGCCATGGCTGCCGCGGCGACCGCCGGTTGTCCGGTGACGCTCTATTCGCCGAACGAGGTGAAGGACGCAGTGGCCGGCTGGGGCGCCGCCGACAAAGACCAGATGGAACAGATGGTCCGGGGCCAACTCGGCTTGACCACACCGTTGCGCCCGGTCGACGCCGCCGATGCCGTGGCCGTGGCCCTCTGCCATCTGGCCATGGTGCCGCCCAGTCGTCGGGTGACGGTCGCCGGTGCTGGTCGATGATCGGGTCGCTGAGAGGTCGACTGCTGGAACGCTTCGGAGAGGGCGAGGTCCTCATCGAGGTGGCAGGTGTCGGCTACCGGGTGGTCGTCACCCCAACCACCGCAGTCCGGTTGGGCGATGTGGGCGGCGATGTGTTCGTCCACGTCCACCATCACTTCCGGGAGGCCGACCAGACGCTGTACGGCTTCCTCGAGCGTGACGAACGCGCCTGCTTTGAGGCACTCCTCTCGGCTCACGGAGTCGGGCCGTCGCTGGCTCTCGCGGTGCTAGGCGTACACGGGCCTGGAGAGTTGGCCCGTCTCTTGGCCGATGACGACGTGGCTGCCCTCTGTCTCGTTCCCGGTGTCGGAAAGAAGACCGCCACCCGGCTACTGGTCGAACTCAAGGACTCGCTCGACCTGCCGTTGGATGGGATTTTGGACGGCGGTGAGGGGCCGGGCGTACCCCGATCGGCAGTGGCCGAGGTCCAAGATGCTCTCGGTGGCCTTGGGTACACCCCGGATGAGGTCCGGTCGGTGCTGGCCGACCTGGGTGGCGACGATCCGGCGATCCTGTTACGCGAGGCCCTCCAGCGCCTCGCCCGGGCCTAGGTCCGGACGCGGGTCGGGGCAGGTCGGTCGTGCGCGAGGAGCTTCTTTCGGCACAGCGTGACCCGGAGATCGACGAGGAGTCGGTCGAAGGTGGCCTACGGCCCCGCAGCCTCCAGGAGTTCGTTGGCCAGTCCGAGCTCAAGGGCCACCTGCGGGTGATGCTCGAAGCGGCACGACGGCGGGGTCAGGCTGCCGACCACTTCCTGTTCGCCGGGCCGCCCGGCCTGGGCAAGACGACGCTGGCCCACATCGTGGCTACCGAGATGCAGGCCGAACTCCACGTGACTTCTGGTCCGGCCCTCGACCGTGCAGGCGACCTGGCGGCCATCCTCACCAAGCTGGAGCCGGGCGACGTCCTGTTCATCGATGAGATACACCGGTTGGCCCGGGCCGTCGAAGAGGTCCTGTATCCGGCGATGGAGGACTTCGAGCTGGACATCGTGTTGGGCAAGGGCCCGGCCGCCCGGTCCATCCGCCTGGAGCTGCCCCGGTTCACGCTGGTCGGGGCCACAACCCGGACGGGACTCATCACCGGGCCGTTGCGTGACCGCTTCGGCCTCACGGCCCGCCTCGACTACTACGAGGCCGACGACCTGCAGTCCATCGTGACCCGGGCTGCGGGAATCCTCGAGGTCGAGCTTGACACCGAGGGCGCGGGTGAGATCGCCCGCCGGTCGCGGGGCACGCCACGGATCGGCAACCGGTTGCTGCGTCAGGTGCGCGACTTCGCCCAGGTCGAGCGGTCGGGGATGGTCGACGGTGACGTGGCACGTGACGGCCTGGCCTTCTTCGGCGTGGACGGTCTGGGCCTGGACAAGCCTTCAAGGGAGATCCTCTCGGCGCTCTGCCATCGCTTCGGTGGTGGCCCGGTGGGACTCAAGACGCTGTCGATCAGCGTGAGCGAACCCGAAGACACGGTGGAAGACGTCTACGAGCCGTTCCTCATTCAACAGGGCCTACTACTCCGAACACCGAAGGGACGTGTGGCCACGCCGGCGGCCTACTCCCATCTGGGGACCGGTCCGCCGCCCTCCGGTGGGCCGACCTCCCTGTTCGACGAGGACTCGACGGACTGAACCGACGTTCGGCGGTCGGAACTCCACGGGCCGTGGCTCCCTAGGCTTGCCGACCCATGGGGCCCGACGATTTCGACTACGACCTCCCGGCGTCGGCCATAGCCCAGGAGCCGCTGGCCGACCGCTCGGCGGCCCGGCTGCTGGACGCCACCGGCCCCTCGGTCGTTCATAGAACAGTGAGGGACCTGCCCTCGCTCCTCGGGCCCGCAGACATCTTGGTTCTCAACAACACGAGGGTCCTGCCGGCACGACTGCGCCTCAGGCGACCCACCGGCGGTGCCGCCGAGGTCCTGTTGTTGCATCCGGTCGACGAACATCGTGCCCAGCAGCTGGATCCCCAGAACCCGGACGACCTTCGTCAGGATGGCCATCTCTGGGAGGCACTGGTTCGGCCCAGTCGTCGACTACCCGACGGTGTCGTCCTGACCCCCGACGGACCCAACATCGAGGGATTAGCCGGATTGGCCGTCGAGGTGGGCGCCGATCTGGGCGAGGGGCGCCGTCATGTCCGGATCCGGACCGGCGACGATGATCTTGAGGCTGCCCTGGATCGGTACGGCGAGATGCCGCTCCCGCCGTACCTCACCACCGTGCTGGCGGACCCGGAGCGTTACCAGACGGTGTTCAGTGACCGGCCGGCGTCGGCCGCCGCTCCCACCGCCGGCCTGCATCTGACCGACGACGTCCTGGAACGCTGCCGATCGGCAGGAGCACGCGTCGAGTGCCTCGAACTGGTGGTGGGCCTGGACACGTTCCGACCGGTGACCGTGGGCGACTTCGACGACCACCGGATGCACCACGAGCGTTACCAGGTGGCCCCGGAGGTGATCGAGGCCTGTCTGGCGGCCCGCCGCAACGGCGGACGGGTGGTGGCGACGGGCACCACCACGGTCCGGGCCCTGGAATCCGCGGCCCGGTTCGGTCCCGCTGGATCGACGGACCTGTTCATCCGGCCCCCTTTCGAGTTCCAGATGGTGGATGCCCTGATGACGAACTTCCACCTTCCACGGTCCACGCTTCTGGTCATGCTCGAAGCGTTCGCAGGGACAAGGTGGCGCGACCTCTATCGGGGAGCCCTCAACGACGGGTACCGCTTCCTCTCGTTCGGGGACGCCATGCTGGTGGCCCGCACCGCGACGGATCTACCGGGGGAGACAGACCGGTGAGAGCCGAGTTCACCGAGTCGGCGATCGACGGAGGCGCACGTTCCGGCACGGTTCGGGTGCCCGGGGGAACGTTCCGGACCCCATGCTTCATGCCGGTCGGAACGAGGGGAGCGGTACGGCACCTCTCATCGGTCGATCTGGCCGAACTGGGAGCCGAGGTGGTCCTCGGCAACACGTACCACCTGATGCTGCGACCGGGTGCCGAGGTGATCCGGGCACACGGGGGACTGGGCGCCTTCGCCGGTTGGGAGGGGCTCACCCTCACCGACTCAGGTGGCTACCAGATCTTCTCGCTGAAGCCGAAGGTCGATGACCAGGGCGCCACCTTTCGATCGACCTATGACGGGTCCACCCACGTGCTCACCCCGGAGGGGGCAGCCGAAGTCCAAGCCGACCTGGGAGCTGACATCCAGATGGTCCTGGACGTGTGTCCTGCCCTGCCGGCAACGGAGAAGGTCCTCCGGGCCGCGGTAGTCCGCACCGCGACATGGGCCGGCCGGGGCCGTCGGGCCTTCCTGGAACACCCGGATGCCGCTGGCCGGCAGAGCCAGTTCGGCATCGTGCAGGGAGGCACCGACACCGGTCTGCGGATAGAGAGCGCCGAGCGGACCCTCGAGGTGGGTTTCGACGGCTACGCGGTGGGTGGTCTCAGCGTGGGAGAGACCCGTGACCAGATGCTGGAGCCCCTGGCTGCGGTGACGAGTTTGCTTCCGGCCGACCAACCGCGCTACTTCATGGGTCTCGGGGACCCGGCGGGCCTCGTCGAGGTGGTGGCGGCCGGGATCGACATGTTCGACTGCGTCCTGCCCACCCGGCACGCGCGGCACGGGACAGTGCTGACCACCGCTGGACGTCTCAACCTGCGAAACGCCCGGTTTGCCACCGACGATTCGCCCCTGGATCCCGCTTTCCCGGCCAGCCCGGCTGGGCGGTGGTCCAGGGCTTACCTGCGACACCTCCTGATGACCGACGAACCCACCGGTGGTCGGCTCCTCTCGATGCACAACCTGGCCTGGTTGCTGGACTTCGTGGATCGTCTCCGGGCATCCATCGAGGCCGGAACGTTCGAGGCGTTCCGGAGCGACACCCTGACCGTCTGGGGTTAGGCACCGACGGGTGCCCGACGGGTTGCCTGCCCGCTATCTCCCGGGTTACCTGTCGAGGTACTCGCGGCTCGGCGTAGGCTCACGGGGTCCACTGGCGGCCATCAGGTCGTCCGGATCATTGTCTCAAATCCCCTCTCAAATCCCCTCTCTAGGAGCGTTCCCGTGGCCGGCTTCATCCCCCTGATCCTCATCTTCGGGCTCATGTACGTGCTCATGATCCGACCGCAGCAGCGCAAGGTGAAGGAGCAGCAGGCACTCGTATCGTCGATCTCGGCGGGTGATGAGGTGGTCCTCAGTTCGGGCATCTTCGGGGTCGTGAAGGAGGTCGACGGCGACGACGAGCACGTGCTGTGGATTGAGGTGTACTCGGGCATCGAGCTGAAGGTTCTGCGAAGTGCCGTGGATCGTCGCTTCAACGAGCCCACCACCGTTGACGAGGAACTGGTTGCTGAGGAACCGGTCACCGCGGAACCGGGCGAAGAGACCGGTTCCGAAGAGACCGGTTCAGACGAGGCCTGAGCGGCTCCACCGTCACCGGAACCCTGCGTCGCCGAAATGCCCCGCCGTCAACTTGTCTACCTGCTCGGGATCGTCATCCTGAGCGTCCTCGCCTCGACCATGACCGTGGTCTGGGGCAACAAGCCCCTGCTCGGGCTCGACCTGCAGGGTGGCGTGTCGGTTCGGCTGGTAGCCACCGAGCCGGCCACCGAGGAGATGCTCGACCAGACGGTGTCGATCATTCGTGACCGGGTCGATGGACTCGGCGTGGCCGAACCCGAGATCTCCCGGACCGAGACCGGTGTGCTGGTCTCGCTTCCGGGGGTGGACGACCAGGACCGGGCCCTGTCGCTCGTGGGCACCACGGCCGAACTTCGCTTCCGGCCGGTCTGTAGCGTCACCTCGACAGTCCGTCCCGAGACACCGGCGTCAGGCTCGTGGTCGACTGCCCATGCCATGTGTTCGGAGGTCAATACCGGAGCGGTGGTGCCGGCCATCGGTGCCGACGGGTACACCGCCCCGGAGGACGATCTTGCCGAGAACTTCGTGGTGCTGGGGCTTCGTGGCGACACCGCCGGCCAGCGCTACCTGCTGGGACCATCGGTCCTGACCGGTGAAGCGATCGCTGACGCCAACCCGCTGTTCATCGACTACCAGTGGCAGGTCGGACTAGACCTCCATCAGGGACAGGTCGGCATCGACGGTTTCAACGAGGTGGCGGCCCGGTGCTACACGGGTGACCCCTCGTGCCCCCTGGCTGTCGGTTCGACCAACGGCCGTCTAGCCATCGTGCTTGATGGCCAAGTGGTCACCGCACCATCCATCCGGGCGCCCCAGTTCCAGCACGACGCCATCCTGATCTCCGGTGGGTTCGAGAAGGCCGAGGCCGACGACGTGTCGCTCTCGCTGCGCTACGGCGCGCTGCCCGTGGAACTCGAACCCGATAACACCAGGGTGGTGTCGGCGACCATTGGCGAGGACTCCCTGAGGGCCGGCGTGGTAGCCGGCCTGGTCGGCCTGCTACTGGTTGCCCTGTTCATCGTGACCTACTACCGCATCCTCGGTCTGGTGGCTCTGTTGAGTCTCGGGATCTCCGGTGTGCTCCTGTGGGCCATCATCGCCCACCTCGGAACCCAGTCGGGGTTGGCCCTCACGCTGGCCGGTATCACCGGCATGATCGTGGCCGTCGGCGTCTCGGTGGACTCCAACATCGTCTACTTCGAACACCTCAAGGAAGACGTCCGCGACGGTAGAACTGCCCGGTCCTCGGTCGACCGGGCCTTTCCGATCGCCTTTTCGACCATCGTCAAAGCCGATCTGGCTTCGCTGATCGGCGCCGGCCTGTTGTGGGCGCTCACCGTCGGTGCTGTTCGGGGCTTCGCCCTCTACCTCGGCCTGGCAACCATCCTGGACCTGGTGGCCACCTACTTCTTCATGGGTCCGATGGTGCGCCTGCTGGCCACCACACGCTGGTTTGCCGATCACCCTGAACGCTTCGGCCTGCCCGCCTCGGGTGCCGTGTCGGCTCGAAGGGGCGCAGTCCCATCGGAGGTCGGAGCATGAAGACCCTACGAGCCCTCTATCGCGGCGAATCGCCGGTCGACTTTCCCTTGCTGTGGCGCCCGGCCGTCACCACGTCGGTGGTGGCCGTCGTCCTGGGCCTGCTTTCGTTTGCCGTCTTTGGCCTGAACCTGGGCCTCGACTTCGAGGGTGGAACCTCTTATGAGGTCCGGGCACCTGACGTGTCGGTAGCTGACGCCCGTGAGTTGATGGCCGACCTCGGGGCGCCCGAGGCCCGCATCCAACTGGTTGACGACGATCTGGTCCTGGTGCGCTCCGACGTTCAGGATCCGGCCCGCGCCGCGGAGATCCGTGATGGTCTGGCCGCTGGTCTAGGCCCCGTGGTGGCCTTCGAGCAGGTCGGACCCACATGGGGCGACGAAGTCACCGGCAAGGCGGTCAAGGCACTGATCGTCTTCTTCATCGTGGTGGCGATGTACATCGCCGTCCGTCTGGAATGGAAGATGGCGGTCGGTGCATTGGTCGCCGTGGCCCACGACATCGTGCTGAGCGTCGGCGTCTATTCGGTCTTCCGGTTCGAGATCACCCCAGCTACGGTCATCGCCTTCCTGACCATCATGGGTTACTCGCTCTACGACACCATCGTGGTCTACGACAAGGTGCGAGAGGTCGTCGGCCGTCTAGGTGCGACCGAGCGGTACACCTATTCGGAACTCATGAACCTGGCCTTGAACCGGGTGGCCATGCGGTCCATCAACACCAGCATCACCTCGGCCATCCCGGTCTTGTCGATGCTGGTGGTGGGTTCGTTCATCCTGGGGGCGGGCACCCTGCGCGAGTTCGCGGTGGCTCTCCTGGTGGGCATCGCCGTGGGTTCCTACTCGTCGCTTTTCCTGGCCTCGTCGTTGGTTTCCGTGCTCAAGGAGCGCGAGGAGCGGTGGAGTCAGATCGCCCTCAAGGTCCGGAATCGAACGGGCGACGATGTCGACGGGTCCATGAAGGGGACACGGACCATCGAGCGGAGCGATGCGGTGGGTGTCGACACCCGGGCCGCACCGCGGCGGGCGCCCGGTGGTGGCCCGGCGAAGCGTCGTCCGACCATGACGGCGCCGACAGGCGGTGGCGTGCCGCCCCGCCCACGCAAGAAGAAGCGCTGACGCACGTCGTCCAGCGAGACCTGACCGAAGGGTCCGGCTTCGGGGCCCACTGGCCGGTGGCCCCCCACGACTACCGTGGAGGCATGGGAACGCTGGTGATCTCAGGTCGTTCCAGGGAACCGGGCCTTTCCAGGAGCCCGTATAGCGGAAGCCTTCGTCTCAGAAACCTGTGTCCCGAAAGCGGGTGCCGCTGAGATGGCCACGATGACCCGGGTGCTCCCGTGGCGACGCCGCCCCCGTGAGGTGGTCGGCGAGACGTCGGCACTGCTGACCGAATATCGGGCCCATCATCCCGGAGCGGATTCGTCGATGATCGAGCAGGCCTACCAGGTGGCGTTGGCCGCCCACGCAGGCCAGACCCGCAAGTCCGGAGAGCCCTACATTCACCATCCGCTGTCGGTGGCCACCATCGTGGCCCGGCAGGGTCTGGATGACGTGACGGTGGCCGCCGCCCTGCTACACGACGCGGTGGAGGACACCTCCATCTCCCTCGATGACCTCGAGCGGGACTTCGGTTCCGATGTCCGGCTCATCGTGGACGGCGTCACCAAGTTGGAGCGCCTCCACTTCGACACCCGCGAAGAACAGCAGGCGGCCAGCGTCCGCAAGATGCTGGTCGCCCTGGCCAAGGACCTTCGTGTGCTGATCATCAAGTTGGCCGACCGACTCCACAACATGCGAACCCTGGCCGCGCTGCCCGAACACAAGCAGGAACGGGTGGCCCAAGAGACTCTGGACATCTACGCCCCGCTGGCCAACCGACTGGGCATGCAGGAGGTCAAGGACCAACTGGAAGACCTGGCGCTGGCCACTCTGCATCCCAAGCGCTACAGCCAGATCGACCAGATGGTCCAGGACCGGTCGCCGGAGCGCGACCTGTACCTGGCACAGGTCATCGGCGAGGTCGAGGGTCGGCTCGGCGAGGTGGGCGTCACCGGCGAGGTCGACGGTCGACCGAAGCAGCTGTGGAGCATCTACGAGAAGATGATCGTGAAGGGTCGGCCCTTCGAGGAGATCCACGATCTGGTTGGGGTGCGTGTCGTGGTCGAGAACGTGCGCGACTGCTACGCAGCGTTGGGCACCATCCATGCCACCTGGAAACCGGTGCAGGGACGCTTCAAGGACTATGTGGCCATGCCCAAGTTCAACCTGTACCAGTCGCTGCACACCACTGTCGTCGGGCCCCAGGGCAAGCAGGTGGAGTTCCAGGTACGCACCTACGAGATGCACGCCAGGGCTGAGCACGGGGTGGCCGCCCACTGGGACTACAAGGCCCAATCGCCGAGCGACGAGATGGCCTGGCTGGGTCGGATCGTGGAGTGGCAGGCCGAGACGGAGGACCCCGGCACCTTCATGGCCAACCTGAAGACCGATCTGGAACTCGACGAGGTCTACGTCTTCACGCCAAAGGGGCGGGTGGTGACTCTTCCGCTGGGGGCCACGTTGGTCGACTTCGCCTACGCCATCCACACCGACGTCGGACATGCCTGCGTGGGCGCCAAGGTGGGGGGCCGGCTCGTCCCCCTGGAGACGGAACTAGTCACTGGCGACACAGTTGAGGTGGTGACGTCCCGTCAGCCGGGGGCTGGACCCAGCCGGGACTGGTTGCAGTTCGTGGCCACCCACCGGGCATCCAGCAAGATCAAGCACTGGTACTCACAGGAGCGACGGACCGAGGCAATCGACGCCGGTCATGAGGAACTCACCAACGAACTCCGGCGGGCCGGGCTGCCCATCAGGGAGGTGCTCGACGGGCCCGAGCTGGCTGCGGTGGCTGCGTCGATGAACTACCACGAGCCCGACACGTTGTACGCGGCGGTGGGCGAGCATCACGTGTCGGCCCGGTCGCTGGTCGGTCGGGTGGCCAATGTGCTGCGACCCGACGAGGATGACGAGGTCACGGCGATTCCGGTCAAGACCCGACGGCCTCGCAGGGACACTGACCGGGTGGGGGTCCACGTCGAAGGGCTGGACGACATGCTGGTGCGGCTGTCGAGGTGCTGCACGCCGGTGCCGCCCGACGAGATCATGGGGTTCGTGACCCGCGGTCGCGGGGTGAGCGTGCACCGGTCGGACTGCGCCAACGCGGTGTCACTGATGGCCGAACAGGGCGACCGACTCATCGACGTCGACTGGGGCGGCGAGATGGGAAGCCACTTCGTGGTCTCTGTGGACCTCAAGGCACTCGACCGACCGGGACTGCTGCGCGACGTCACCGGCGTCCTGGCCGACCACCAGGTCAACGTCTTGTCCACCACGACGTCGACCAGTGGTGCCGACCGGGTGGCCACCATGCGCTTCGACTTCGAGATCGTGGACCCGACACACCTCGAGACCTTGTTGCGGATGTTGCGTCGTGTCGATTCGGTCTACGACGTGCACCGTGCAGTGCAGGGTTCGCCCGACCTGATCGACGACGCCGACGGTTCCACTGACAAGGGCTGAAGCGGGGGCTGACTGCCCGGGGCCAGAGAGACGGCAACGTCGCCGAGTGCCGCTTGGAGCGCCGGTAGCCTCCATCACCGTGTCCGACCACGTTTTCCGCGCCCCGAAGGGCACCCGTGACATCCTCTGGCCGGACTCGGCCCGGTGGCGTGCCTTAGTCGACGTCTTCGCCGAGGTGGTCGGCTCCGCGGGGTACCTCGAGGTCATCCCGCCGATGTTCGAACACGTCGAGGTGTTCCAGCGTCTCGGCGAGACCACCGACGTCGTCCGCAAGGAGATGTACTCCTTCGAGGACAAGGGTGGACGGACTCTGGCGCTGCGGCCCGAGCAGACCGCATCGGTGGTCCGCGGATTCTCCGAGCATCGACCCACGCTGCCGTACAAGGCCTGGTACGCCGGGCCCAACTTCCGATATGAGCGGGCGCAGAAGGGCCGTTTCCGACAGTTCGACCAGGTGGGGGTGGAGGTCCTGGGCCCGACCGACCCGCACCTCGATGCCGAGGTCATCTCCCTGGCGTGGCGCTTCTACGAGCGGCTGGGCCTGAAACAGGTAACCCTGCTGGTGAACTCGCTGGGTGGCCCCGAAGACCGCGCCCGGTATGTCGAGGCACTGCGGGCCCACTTCACCGCGGAGAGCGACGCCCTGAGCGAGGAATCGCGGGCCACCTTGGAGGCCAACCCGTTGCGGGTACTGGATTCCAGTCGGGAAGCCGATGCACCGCTCATCGACGCCGCTCCCCGGATGGTCGACCACCTGTCCGACGACGCGGCGGCCCACTTCGCCGGTGTGACCGCGGCGCTCGATGCCGTCGGCGTGCCCTACACCGTGGCGCCACGGCTGGTCCGTGGCCTCGACTACTACGTCCGTACCACCTTCGAATTCGCCGCCGAGGCACTCGACGCCGCGCAGAACGCGGTGGGTGGCGGTGGACGCTACGACGGTCTAGCGGCCGACCTTGGTGCGCCGGAGACCCCGGGTGTGGGATTCGCCCTCGGAGTGGATCGAACCCTGTTGGCGTGCGACGCCGAGGGAGTGTTCAACGCACCGGCAGCAGCCATCGACGTGTTCGTGGTCGATGCCACAGGTGGTGACGAGGCCGTGGTGGTGACCGACCTGATCCGCACGGAAGGCCTGCGGGTCGACCGGGCGTGGGACGGACGGTCCATGAAGGCCCAGATGAAGGCCGCCGACCGCAGCGCCGCTGCGCTGGCAGTCATCGTGGGCGAAGACGAAAAGGCGGCCGGCACGGTGACCGTGCGGGACCTCCGGGGTGACGGCGGACAGGAGACCGTCACCCGGGACCAGATGATCCAGACCCTACGAGCGAGGCTGCGTTGACCGATTATTCCACCTCCATGCGAACCGACCGCTGCGGAGACCTCCGGGTCGACGACGTGGGTCGCCAGGTCACCCTGTGCGGGTGGGTCGACCGACGACGCGAGCACGGCGAGCACCTGGCGTTCATCGACCTGAGGGACCGCTCCGGTGTCGTCCAGCTGGTGGTCGACGGCGCCCACGACCTCCGCAGCGAGTACGTGCTGCAGGTCAGCGGGACCGTGCGCGAACGTCCGGCCGACACGGCCAATGATTCGTTGGTGACCGGCGCGGTCGAGATCGACGCCGTCGAGGTGACCGTGCTTGCGGCAGCTGAGCCGCCGCCCTTCCCAATCGACGAACGCACCGACGTCGACGAGATGCTGCGCCTGAAGCACCGGTACGTCGACCTGCGGCGCCCCAGGATGCAGCGCAACCTCGAGGTCCGGGCCCGGGTCAACAGCGCGGTACGTGGCGCAATGGAGGAGCAGGGGTTCGTCGAGGTCGAGACGCCGATGCTCATAGCCAGTACGCCCGAAGGGGCCCGCGACTTCGTGGTCCCGTCACGCAAGGAACCCGGCTCGTTTTACGCCCTACCCCAGAGCCCCCAGATCTTCAAGCAACTGTGCATGGTGGGTGGTGTCGACCGCTACTACCAGATCGCCCGCTGCCTCCGTGACGAGGACCTCCGGGCCGATCGCCAGTTCGAGTTCATGCAGCTCGATGCCGAGGCGAGCTTCGTTTCCCAGGACGACGTGCTGGCCTTCATCTCCCACGCCGTCTCGGCTGCCGCCGAAGCGATCACCGGGGAGCGGCCCGGCGAGATTCCGCGGATGTCGTGGCAAGAGGCCCAGGAGCGGTTCGGGACCGACAAGCCCGACATCCGTTTCGGCATGGAGCTCGTCGAGCTCACCGAGGTGTTCGCCGGCACCGAGTTCCGCGCCTTCCAGGCGTCCTGCGTGAAGGGCATACGGGTGCCCGGTGGCGCCGATGCGTCCCGCAACCGGCTCGACGACCTGACCGAGCAGTGCAAGGGCTGGGGCGCCAAGGGCCTCGTGTGGATGCGGGTCACCGACGATGGCCTGGACTCACCGGTGGCCAAATTCCTGACCGACGGCGAGAAGGCGGCGCTGGGCTCCACGTTGGAGGCCGAGGTCGGCGACCTGCTTCTGCTGGTAGCCGACGAGCGCCGGACGGTTCGACACATCCTGGGCCTGCTGCGCCTCGAGTTGGGTCGTCCGCCGGTCACTGAGGGTGGACTCCACTTCCTCTGGGTGGTCGACTTCCCCCTGTTCGAGGGACTCGACGAGTCGGGGAACCCCATCCCGGCCCATCACCCGTTCACCATGCCGCATACCGACGACCTGGACGCGCTCGAGCGGGGCGACCTGCTGGACGTGCGCTCGCAGGCCTACGACCTCGTACTGAACGGATGGGAACTGGGCTCCGGCAGCGTCCGGATCCACCGCCGTGAGATCCAGGAGCAGATTTTCTCCATCTTGGGGATCGAATCCGAGGAGGCGCACGCCAAGTTCGGCTTCCTGCTCGACGCCTTCCGGTACGGCGCTCCGCCACACGCCGGCTTCGCCTTCGGCATGGATCGCCTCACGGCCATCCTGGCTGGCGAGGAGAACATCCGCGAGGTCATCGCCTACCCCAAGACCCAGTCAGGGGGAGACCCGCTGACCAGCGCACCGACGCCCATCGATGGTCGACACCTCGAGGAGTTAGGTCTGCGGGTCCTTCCCCCGGCGGAATAGGCCCCCGCCCAGGAACAGCCTCAGGTGGAATGGCCGTCCCGCCAGACAACCGGACTGCCGGGTACCGTCCGACCGTGTCCGGAGACCTCTTCGCCAGCGCGGCGACCGAACGCCTGGCTCGCCGGGCGCCGTTGGCTGACCGCCTGCGGCCGACCAGGTTGGACGACGTCGTCGGCCAGGAGCACCTTCTGGGCCCGGGACGTCCCCTACGGCGACTGATCGAGGCCGACCGCCTGTCATCAGTGGTGCTCTGGGGTCCTCCGGGAACAGGTAAGACGTCCCTGGCCAGACTCATCGCGCGGGTGACCGCTCAAGAGTTCGCTGAACTCTCGGCCGTCAACGCCAGCGTTAAGGACGTCCGGGAACTGGTGGCTTCGGCAAAAGCCCGTCTGGGTGAACGCGACGTGGGCACCATCCTGTTTCTCGACGAGGTCCATCGGTTCAACAAGGCCCAGCAGGACGCCCTCCTACCGTCGGTGGAGTCCGGACTACTGGTGCTCATCGGGGCCACCACCGAGAACCCGTTCTTCGAGGTCAACGCCCCGTTGCTGTCGCGTTCCACCCTGTTCCGACTGGAGCCTCTAGGGCCCGAAGCGTTGCGGCGCCTCCTGGAACGGGGGCTGGCCGTCGAGGCCGTCGAAGCCGACGATGATGCGCTGGACCTGCTAGTCGACCGGGCCGCCGGGGATGGTCGACATGCCCTGACCAGTCTGGAAGTGGCGGCTGCGCTGGCCGTCGGTCGGGCAGCGGAGCAGCCGGCCGAGGGTTCAGAAACCCGGGTAGTGCTGGCCGATGCCGAGGCGGCACTGGGCACCAAGGCGCTGCGTTACGGCCGCGATGCCCACTACGACGTGATCAGTGCTTTCATCAAGAGCATCCGGGGCTCGGATCCCGATGCCGGTCTGTACTGGCTGGCCCGGATGCTCGACGTCGGCGAGGACGCCCGGTTCATTGCCCGCCGGCTGGTCATCCTGGCCAGTGAAGACGTCGGCATGGCCGATCCGATGAGCCTTGTGGTTGCCGACGCGGCCGCCCGGGCCGTTGAGTTCGTGGGCCTTCCTGAGGCGAAGTTGAATCTGGCCCAGGCCGTGGTCCACCTGGCCACGGCCCCCAAGTCCAACCGGGTGACCATGGCGCTCGGCGCCGCAGAGGGCGATGCCCGGGCGGCAGGCACCGGCGAGGTCCCGATTCACCTGCGTGACGCCCACTACCGGGGGGCCGCCCAGTTGGGCCATGGCAAGGGATACGACTACCCGCACGACCATCCTGAGGGTTGGGTCGAACAACGTCATCGCCCAGCGGAGGTCGATGGGCGTCGCTACTACGATCCATCCCAACATGGCTTCGAGAACGAGATTGCTGAACGCATGCGGTCCACACAGCCTCCGGAGAAGGGTTCGGATGAGGAGGATCCTGACAATGGTTGATCTGGACACCCGTCGACCGGTTGGTTCGGTCTGATGCGTCGACGACTGCTCTGGCTGATGGGCGGATGGGTCGTCGGCACCCTGTCGGCCGCATGGTTGCGTCGAAGGGCCCGTCAGGCGATTCGCCGTTACGCACCGGCTCGACTCCGTCATGAGGTCTCGGACCGAAGTTCAGCCTTGGTCGACAGCGTCCGCCGTATTGCCGGTCAGGTAGCCGCCGTCGGTCGCGATGAGGAGGGCGCCACCCGAACCGGAGCGCGATCGTCCGAACACTATTCCCCGCGTCGGCATCGCCGCCCGATCCGGTCGACGCCCGGCGAACGCTGAGCCGTTCATTCGGAGCGAGGACCGTCGCCGAGGTTCCACCGACCACGGGTGGCTTCCCTAGGCTGGGCTGACCATGTCTGCTACTCCCGAGACCCTGCTCACCGCCGCCGGCCTCCGCCGGGCCTTTGTCGACTTCTTCATCGAGAACGGCCACCATCATGAGGCATCCGGGAGCCTGATCCCCCACGACCCAACGCTGCTGTTCACGGTGGCCGGGATGGTGCCGTTCAAGCCGTACTTCGTGGGCGAGCAGCCCGCGCCCTGGGACAGGGCAGTCACCGTCCAGAAATGCGTGCGGGCCGGCGGCAAGCACAACGATCTCGACGAGGTGGGACGCACCAGTCGGCATCTCACCTTCTTCGAGATGATGGGCAACTTCAGCTTCGGCGACTACTTCAAGTCTCAGGCCTGTGCCTTTGCCTGGGAGTTCGTGACCGATGTTCTGGGCCTGGATCCCGAACGACTATGGATCACCGTGCACGTAAGTGACGACGAGGCGGAGGCCATCTGGCGTGACGAGGTGGGTGTCCCCGCCGAGCGGATCCAACGTCTCGACGAGGACAACTACTGGCGGATGGCCGACACCGGTCCGTGCGGCCCGTGCTCGGAAATCTTCTGGGACAAGGGCCCGGCGTTCGGTGACGATGGTGGTCCGGCCCACGGAGACGACGAGCGGTTCATCGAGATCTGGAATCTCGTGTTCATGCAGTTCGAGCAGCATGACGACGGGTCGATGACCGAGCTGCCCGCGCCGTCCATCGACACCGGTGCCGGCCTGGAGCGGATCCTGAGCGTGCTGGGCGGCGTGGACTCAGTCTGGGAGACCGACGAGTTCGATCGCCTCCTGACCCGTATCGGCGAACTCAGCGGGATCCCCCACGGGTCCGGCGACCGGACCGACGTGTCTCAGCGGATCCTGGCTGACCATGCCCGGTCGTCGACCTTCATGATCAGCGACGGTGTGTTCCCCAGCAACGAGGACCGTGGCTACGTGTTGCGGCGAATCATTCGTCGGGCTGTCCGGCACGCCTGGTTGCTAGGTGTCGAAGACCAGGTCATGCCGGAACTGGTCGATGCCGTCGTAGGGATCATGGGACCCGACTATCCGGAACTGGTTCGAAACCATGCCTTCGTGCGCGACGTCCTGGACAGAGAGGAGCATCGGTTCCGCGAGACCCTGCGGACCGGATCGGTGATCCTCGACGAGGCTCTGGACGGGCTGGCCGACGGTGGCCGTCTCGACGGCGACGTGGCCTTCAAGCTCCACGACACCTACGGCTTCCCCTTGGAACTGACCGAGGAGATCACCGCCGAGCGTGGCCTCGGGGTGGACCTCGAGGGTTTCCGAGCTGCCATGGCCGACCAGCAGACCCGGGCCCGGTCTGCTCGGAAAAGCGCGGGCGGGTCGGCGGCGGCCGGTGACCTGAGGGCCGTGCTCGAAGAGCATGGCGCCACGACGTTCGTGGGGCGTGAGGTCAATGAGGCCACGGCAACTGTGCTGTACGCCGACGATGACGTGGTGGTGCTCGATCGCACGCCCTTCTACGCCGAGTCGGGAGGCCAGATCGGCGATACCGGCACGTTGGTCTTCGAGGGTGGCACCCTGGAGGTGTTCGACACCACGCTGGCTCTCGACGGTCTCCACCGGCACCACATCCAGTTGCCGGATGCCAGCCAGTCGGATGATGGGCTGGCCGTTGGACAGGAGGTCCGGGCGACCATCGACATCGAACGGCGGGCAGCCATCCGACGCAACCACACCGGAACGCACCTCCTGCATTCAGCCCTGCGTCGTGTGCTCGGAGACCACGTCAAGCAGCAGGGCTCCCATGTCGGACCCGATCGGCTCCGGTTCGACTTCAGCCACTTCGAGGCCCTGACCGCTGAACAGATGACCGCTGTCGAGGACCTGGCCAACGCCGACATTCTCGCCAACCCCTCGTGCAACCATTACGAGACCAGCAAGGATGAGGCTGAGGCCGCGGGTGCCATTGCCTTCTTCGGCGACAAGTACGGCGACACCGTGCGGGTGCTCGAAGCCGGACCGCACTCGACGGAGTTATGCGGCGGCACCCACGTCTCGGCCCTGGGCGATATCGGTCCGATCAGGATCGTGGCCGAGGGCTCCATCGGTTCGAACATCCGTCGGATCGAAGCGTTGACCGGTACCGCGCCCATTGAGCGACTCCGTGACGTGGAGACGGTCCTGGGGCGTGCTGCCGAACTGGTTGGTGTGCCGGTCGACGACGTCCTTGACGGAATCGAGAAACGACTCGCCGAAGCCCGCGCTCTTCGCGGCGAACTGGCCGGCCTGCGAACGGTGGCCGCCCTGGGGCGTGCCGACGAGTTGGCTGAGTCCGCCGAGGACGGACTGGTTGTGGCACTGATCGACGGGATCGACCGCGACGGGTTGCGCCAGTTGGCCATGGCGGTTCGTGACCGCGACGGGGTACGGGCCGTTGTCCTGGGTGCCGCCCCCGAAGGGGGAGGGGCCGCCCTGGTAGCCGCCGTGGCGACGGGCAGTGGTCTGGACGCCGGGGCGCTGGTCGCTGAGGCCGCCCGGACCATCGGCGGCGGTGGCCGCCCCAATCCCGAGGTGACCGCGGTCGGCGGCAAGGCACCGGAACGCCTGGCCGAGGCACTCGAACAGGCGCGGGCGGCAGCCCAGGCCGGCTGAGACCGTTGAGGGCCCTGGGTCTGGACCTGGGGTCCAAGCGGATCGGGGTGGCGGTCAGCGACAGCGACGGCCGGGTGGCTACGCCCATCGAGGTCGTTCATCGGACTGGCGACCGGCCCGGCGAACATCGCACCCTGGCTGGCCTCGCCGAGGAGTGGGGGGTCGAAGTGGTCGTCGTCGGCATCCCGTACTCCCTGGATGGGTCGGTGGGCCCCATGGCCGAAGCCATGGCGGCGGAAGCCACCCTTCTGGCGCAGGTCCTGGGTGAACGGCCGGGGGTTCCGGTCGAGACCTACGATGAACGCCTGACCACCGTGACCGCCGAACGGGCCCTCCGTGAACAGGACCTCCGAGCTCCGCAACGCCGGAAGGTGGTCGACATGGTGGCCGCAGCGGTCATGCTCCAAGGGTGGCTGGATGCCCGCCGGGAGGCCCTCGGGTGACCGGCTCGCCGCCGGCCCCCGATTCCCACGGGGCCCCCGATCAGCACCAGCCCCGCCCCGATGTCCGCTGGGTCCGTCATCGACCGTTGTTGGGGCCATTCCCACGATGGGGACTGGTGATGGCCCTGGTGCTACTGGCCCTCGTCGTCGGCTATCGGCTGTTCCTGGGGTGGGTGGACGACCAGATGACGCCCGAGGCGCTTCCCGGCGACGAGGTGGAGTTCTCCATTGTTGAGGGCTGGTCGACCAATGACGTGGTGGTTTCGCTCGGCGATGCCGGGGTGATCGACAACCCGGCCATGTTCCGTCAGTGGATGCGATGCCCCTCAGCTATTCGTTGGCTGATCGGCTGCGAGTCCGGCATCGAGTACTCGTTTCAGGCTGGGGACTACGTCCTCAGGGAACACCTCGGGTTCGAGGCCGTGGTGGCCCTCCTCGATGAGGGGCCGATCCCCGAGGAGGTCATAAGGGTGACTGTGCCCGAGGGCCTGACCGTTGAGCAGACGGTGCAACGACTGCTGCGCGAGATGCCGCTCTTTGAAGAGGACGAACTGCGGGCTTCGCTGGTCAGCGATCGTCTCCAATGGGAGCACGGGTCGACCGGGCACCGGGAACGGGCGCTCGAGGGTCTGCTATTTGGCGACACGTACCAACTGGATGAAGCAACCGTGGCTGATGAACTGGGCCTGGTGCTCCGAATGCACCAGCAGTTCCGTCGGGTGGTCGAGCAGTTGGACCTCGTGGCCCGGTCTGCCGAGGTAGGCCTCACCCCGTACGAGGCGGTGATCCTGGCGTCGCTGATCGAGGAGGAGGCGCTGCTGGACGGCGACCGGCCGAAGATCAGCCGCGTCATCCACAACCGGTTGGCCGCCAACTGGCGTCTGGGGATCGACGCGTCAAGCCGGTACGCGGTGGGTAAGACAGCTGGTGAACCGATGACGAGCGAGGATCTCTCCGTGGTGTCGCTCTGGAACACCCGGGTCGTGGTCGGCCTGCCGCCGACGCCGATCGCGTCACCAGGTCGCGCTTCGCTGGAGGCCGCTCTGGCTCCTGATCCGGGATCGTGGATGTACTACGTGCGTACCGATGAGGGCGGGGTGTCTGGTGCGCACACGTTTGCCACCACGGCTTCCGAATTTGAGACGGCGCGGAGGGTCTGCGTGGTGAAGGATCTGGGTTGTGGCTGAACCGACCCCTGACCAGACCCCGGGCCCGACCCCGGACCGACGCCCGCCGATGAGTGGGGCGAGCCGACTAGCGGCCGTGATCGGTGACCCGGTGCGGCACTCCTTGTCGCCGACACTTTTGAACGCGGCGTTTGCTGAGGTCGGGCTGGACTGGCACTTCGTGGCCCTCGAGGTGGCTGAGGGTCGGTCCGATGAGGCGCTGGATGCCGTGCGGGCCTTGGGCCTGGCCGGGCTTTCGGTGACCATGCCCCATAAGGCGGCCGTAGCCGCCGCGGTAGATCACCGGACCGAACAAGCAGAAGTGCTTGACGCCGTGAACTGCGTTGTGGTCGAGGGAGGCCGCCTCGTTGGCCACAACACTGACGGGGACGGGTTCCTTGATGGTCTACGCCACGACACCGGCTTTGACCCAGCGGGCCGGAGCACGGTGGTCATTGGGGCCGGGGGAGCGGCACGCGCAGTAGTTCTGGCCTTGGCTAGAGCCGGGGCAGCCGAGGTGGCGGTAGTCAACCGTACGGCGTCCCGGGCCGAGGTGGCCGCAGGTTTGGCTGGCCCGGTCGGCCGAATGGTCGGGTCTGACGAACTGTCCGACACAGTCGCTGCCGCTGATCTGGTGGTCAACGCCACTTCGGTGGGGATGACCGACGACGGGGCCTTGCCCGTGGACCCTGAATCAGTGGCCGTCGGGACAGTTGCTGTGGACCTGATCTACCACCCGCCGGAAACCGCCTGGTTGGCTGCCCTGCGCGGCCGCGGAATCGAAGCCCACAACGGCCTGTCGATGCTCGTGTTCCAGGCGGCACACGCCTTTCGCCTCTGGACGGGATCCGAGGCACCGGTAGCGGTCATGGATGCTGCTGCCCGTGCCGTGCTGGCTACGCGCTGATCTGACCGGTCTCGTTCGGTGATCGGGCTCGAAGGCCCGAGTTCACATGTCGGGAGTCCGGCAGAAAGAACTTCGACTACTTGCGTTTGAGTTGGTGGTGGTCGCCGTCAGGGTTGTCTGAGCATTCGTAGTTGTCGTCTTCGTCGACGAGAACACCGTCGCGGTCGGTGAGACGCTTCTCGCAGTGTTGGCAGCGGCGACGCCGAAGGACGAGCAGAAGAAGCAACCCGGCAGCGAGGACGGCAACGGCCGGTTTCCACCAGTTGGTGCCACTCCCGGTGCCCTCAGGTTCGGGGGAAGTGAGGGCTTGGCGAATCACCCCGTCGCCCGGGTCGGTGGCGTCAAACGGATCGGTGCCGAGTTGGTTGATTTCTTGGTTGTCGCTGATCCCGTCCCCGTCGGAGTCTTGGGTTTGCGGCGATTCAAGTTCTCCGGTGGGGTCGGTGGGGTCGGTGGGGTCGGTGGGGTCGGTGGGGTCGGTGGGG